>TARA_R100001463_G_scaffold14893_2_pt1 | contig 16441 bp, 9 predicted proteins | sample TARA_R100001463 | Tara Oceans TARA_R100001463 (sample SAMEA2622242) | marine metagenome | biome: marine biome (ENVO:00000447); feature: deep chlorophyll maximum layer (ENVO:xxxxxxxx); material: "saline water (ENVO:00002010), including plankton (ENVO:xxxxxxxx)" | depth 40 m
TACCACCTTCATCAATTCCATGACCTAAAATTTCATGTCCTAATTCATGAGGAACTGTTACATAGCCACCAGAGTTATTAGGATTAATCATAACCCTTGCAGTATCACTCATTGCTGTTCTAGGTACATAATATCCACCTGTTTTATCAGAAGCATTAAATTCTGATGGTACACTATTTTGATACAAAGCATTGTAATGTGACTCTGGCATGCCTGTATACATTTTTAATCTACCAGAAGTAACTGCATCTCTTATATCACTAGCCCTTCCTAACAAGCCTAATTCTTGCATATATGAATCAATAGATTCTTCTGGCATAGACTTTAATAAATTATTCATTTCATTTTGACTTACTTCATATTGTCTTAAATACGCTGGATACTGAAAGTTTTGACCCTGTGTCATTTTAAATTTTTCTGACATACTATTCTCCTAATGTTTGGTCTATAAATGCTTGTTGCTGATTACGTTTTTCTGAACGTTTAATTCTGCTTTGTATTTGATTATAAGGAATACGCAAAGTTATTTCTGCTGCTCTTTCTGGATTTTCAACAAGTTGTTTAAGTTGTCGAACACCCCTTCCAAAAGGAAACATAGTATAAGCTGTATAATTTGCAAACCTTTCCGTTTCTCCATTTAATAACTCCCATGCTGAATCTGGTATTCTAGCTATAGGAGGTTTTAACAATTGTAACGCTCCAAGTTTGCTACCCCAAAATGCAGCATCTCTTTCTTTTTTATCACCATATAGCAAATCACCCATTGATTGAAAATAATCAAGTGGTGGAGCTAAAGATGTATCAAATATACTAAACATAAAAGCACTAGCTAATGCAAATAAAAATAAATCTATTGTATATAATCGCTCAAAGCGGTCATATGATTCAGTACCTTTTTTAAAATTATATAATTCAGCTTGTCTATAAAATTCTTTTCTAACTCTTATTGAATTAAAAACAAATAATTTAAATCTAGACAACACTTTACCTAATGATGTACCCATAGGAAAATTTCTATATGCATTATTATATAAAAATTGACTTATTTCAATTCCTCTTTGACCCATATCAAATACAAAATCATCTGCAATAGTTAGATCTCTACCAGCTTCACCAAATTTTTCTATAGCTTGATGGCTATGTGCTATCATAGCATTTAATCTATTAATTCTTTCACTATTCTGCATAATAAAAGAACCATATTCTACCATTACATCGTATACTTTATATTTTCTAGCTACATCCTTTACATTAGGAACATCTGGATTATTTCTATTTTTAACAGCCCTTATTATTTCATTAGAAAAATCTTTTATATTAACACCAGCATTCTTTAAACTTTTTCTTAAATTAGTATTTACTTCAAATTCATTTTGTATAAAACCATCAATAACACCTTTTTCTTCATAATATTTTAATATATCTGCTCTGTTTTTTACAAGCTGACCATTTCCTAATTTAACAACATACTTACCTTTACTATTTTGTAATAAAACTTTTTTAGTTCTTTCTGGCATAAAAGCAGCAAGAAAGTTTTTTGTACCAGCTGTACCAGCTGTCATCATACTTCCACTAAATATATTAGTAGACCATGTGCCAGTATTAGCCAATAAACTCATTAATTGATATTGAGCTTCTAATCTACCTATATCATGTATTTTACGACTAAAGTACTCTTTTCTTAAACTAGCATCTTTAGGAGCGTTTTTAATAAAAGGAACTGCACTTTTAAATTTAGATTGAAATAGTTTTTCAAATCCTTTTACAACTTGCTCATCAGACACTAAGTAAAACAAATTAAGTTTATCCTTTAGTTTTAAAGGGTCTGTACCTGTAGTCATAGATTCAGAAAAATATGTCTGATGTCCTAATATTCTTTGCAGATATAATTTAGTAAAATCTGCCCAGACTTCTATAGGGTTACTATAGTTACTACCAATAAGATTATTTAATTCTTTATCACTAGGCTTATAATTTCTCATTCTATATAACATATTATCTATTTCATAATTGCCAACTATTTGAGATGCATTTTTATAATAACCTCTAATAATCATATCAAGATATTCTTCAAGAACTTGAGGACTCTTATCGTATCCTACCATATCAGTTTCTCTAGAATGCAATACAGATGCTAAGCTACCTGCTTCTGACATAGTTACATCTAAATCTTTTTCTGTTATTATAGATGATTCAATAATTTCATCTACAGAAAACAACTCTTGTATATTTTCTACTTTAAGTTGTTGCTTAGTTAAATAAGTATCTCTAGCAATTAAAGCTTCTTCCTCACTTTTACCAGATGCTTTAGCTGTTGCGTAAACTTTATTAGCTTTCTCATTTAACCATTCTAACATTTCTTTATTGGCTTTTTCAGTAGCACCAAAATTAATATGAGGCATATATTTATTAGGTTCTATTTGACCTATTCCTTTAAAGCTAGACCTAACTTTTAATCTATAATCTTTTTCGTTTTTAAGAGGTGATTTTGACTGGCGTTTAAGTTGTATTACTCTTTCAATAATACGTTCTCTTTGATACCTTTTTAAGCCATCTACACCTACTGTAGAAATAATTTTAGGATTATTAATGTTGTGGTCTATTACAGTTTTTCTAAAATGTTTTAAATCCATAGACCCATCTTTATTCCATCTCATATATTGATTTAATTTTCCATTTGTTTTTTTATACCAAGAATTAAAATCACTATCTAATACCCAAATTCCGTCTGCATTTGATACTTTATTATTACTTAAATCCTTTGTATATATCCATTTATCACCAACTTTATTAAAAAAAGTAGTAATTTTAGCATTAGTTTCTTCAACAAGTTTTAATAGTTTTTTATTAGTAGGTCTTATCCCATCTTCTCTATAACTATATAATGTTTCCATTAAATTAACTCTATCTTTCATAGACATAGGACTAAATATTTTATCTAAATCTTTATATAAACCATTCACCCCCTTTTCAAAATCTATATCTACGTTAGTAAACCTTTCAGCAGCATCATGGTATCTCATAATTCTACCAATAGGACTTGTAAATAAATATACTTGCTTATTAACTAAGCCATCCTTTGTTAAAACAGGAGCAAAATAAGATGGATATTTATTTATCATTCCCATTGCTGTCATTGTTTCACTTAAATAACGAGGGTCAAGTAAATAAAACTTTTTCTTTATTGACATATCGCCATCTACATTTTGAAGACCCTTCCAATATTTATTAATAGCATGTATATCTTCTATAGTCATTGTAGTTGAATCTCTAGGTACTACATTACCTGATAAAACAGAAGTAAAATTAACAAACCACGCATCAAAATTATCTCTAATATAATCATTGTTTTTTAAAAACCTTTGAAATTCCTTTACTTGCCTAAAGTCTTCTTTTGTATATGCTTTTTTAGTTAAAGCATCTGACATTATAAATTCTTGCATTGTTTTAAAAGGTTGTTTTTCAACATCTTTAAACATTTTATATTTTTCTTTATCAATATTTAATGTTACATCTTTAATGCCAATGTCTTGTAATCTATATCCTAATTCATTTATGTTTTTATAATAATTAGCTTTTAATTCAAATGGTATAGATTGAGAGGTATGAATAGCCTTGTAAAAACCATTTTTAAAATACTTATTATTTTTTTTAGGTATGCCTGTTATAGGACTTAATAATAAATTGTGATAATAGTTTATTAAAGAATCAGGTAGAATACCATATTTTCTAGCTAATTTTTCTAACTTACCTGATGTTTTTAAAATCTCACTATCTATAACGCTTTGGTCTATAAACTTATCTTGACCAGAAGAATCAACAATCATTTGTTTTAAATTTTTGTTCTCTTTATTTAACCTAGGTATTAATTCTTTTATAATATTCCCCTTAATACCACGTTCTGCCAATGCTTGATGTATGTCTAAAAAATCATTAGTTAGTGTTTCAAGTGATACAATATTACCATAAGACTTACCTATAAAATCCATTATAGCTCCATAGTCTTTATTTCTTGACATATTAATTAAATGTCCAGAGCTTAATATATCTGCTTGATTGCCTAATATTTCTAAGTTTTGTTCTATCCACTCCATCATTTGTTCAGTTTTTAAACCAGTAAGTTTGTTACTTACCAGTTTAATAGGAAGATATTCTAAAGTATCTTTGTAATTTTGTCTAATATTATTAAAACTAAGATTTTCTACATTAATTCCCATTTCATGCATTTTTTGCACAATTTTAACATTAGGGTTATCTACATTAGAGTTAGTTATAGTTTTATCATTAATAAACTCTACTGTATGACCTAAATCAAATAAATCATAAAGTTCTGATACTTTAAATGGACTTATTCTATATTCAGCATTACTTCTACTATCACTTGCTAGCCTAATAACATTAAATAATTTATCATTATCATTTCTAACAATACCACGCTGTCCTACTGCTAATCCTATATCATCTATATAAGATGAATCTACTGTAATCTTACCTGTCTCACCCTCACCTAAAAAACCTATAGAACTATCACTATTACCTAATATTTTCATTCTAGCTTGGTTTACTTTTAATATTCTTTTAGAATCTTCTATAGCACCAAGAACTGTATTGTGTCCAAATCTTGATACTTGACCATATCCAGCAGTCGAACCTTCACCAAAATTAGATGCTACTATTCTCCCTTTACTATTTGTTATAGTCATTTTAAATAATGTATCAAACAATAACTTTCTAAATTCTGTATAAGGTATTATAGTAGGGTCAGAACTAGCATCTGCACTAGAATTAACTATTAATGTACTTAAATCTTTAAATACTTTATATCTATCGTAACCATATAGTTTACCATCTTTTAGTTTAATATCTACTTTATAAGATTGCTCATTAATATCTTTTGGAGAATATTGACTATCAGGAGGTAATTTAAAATCAAAACTAAATGAACCACCATTTTTATTTATAAAATCATGCCAGCCTTGTATAGTTATCTTACCAGATAAACCCAAACCTAAACCATCTTTGCCACTTACTGATTTTTTAGCTACTTCTAGTCTATGTGCAGGGCTATATTTAAATAAAGCTAAAGCAAGATCTCTAGAACTATTATAGTCTGTATCACCTTGTTTTTTATTATAACCCATATACGCATCTAAATCAGCATTCATATCAGAATCTTTAAATAAATTTTGTATTGTATCTAAATACTCAGGGTCACTCTCCCAATGTTTTCTTTCAAATGCTATATCTGGTTTAGAATAAACATCTAATAATTCTGGATTGATGCCTTGAAATATTTTAACTGAGTCTGAATCTTTGTCTGCACCGCCTTCATACATATTATCTGTGTGGTGAGTAAATGCACCAACACCTCTCTGATTAGTAAAGCCTCTGAAACGTAATACCCTGATACCTGACTGACTGTCTGCAGGTACACGAACAACGAGCATATTAAAAACTTTGTCCCAATCTTTAATCTTGTCAGGGGAAAAGTTCCTAGTATATTGCATCCAAGCTTCGCCAAGATTGACTCGCTTGTTGATATCTTCCATAGTAGCTTTGCTATTATTTTTTTGTAAAGCATTTAATTTTCCTTGGTATATAGCTTCTAAATCTTTTTTTGGTATATATTCAATATTAACTTTAATGTTTTTTGCATAATTATCTAAATATATTTCACCTTCTCTAATATTTCTTGTTTTTTTTGCTGGGTCTATATCTACTGCGTGCATCATATCTGGGGTAAAAGCTTTTAACCACGATTTAGCAGCAGTAGGTACAAATGGATTTATAAATCTTTTTACTAAATATTTTCTTAAAGAATTATGGTAGTTATCTTTAAATAAAGTATTTCTTGTAACATATGTACCCCTCATTGCCTCATTAATCATTTGATTTGATTCGTGAAAATATCTGTAGTCTGTATCGCTATCAAATTCAAACTCTTCTTCTAAAGAACCTTCTCTGTCCAATTTATTTAATTTATCTAAAAATAAATAAGACAACTCTCTTGTTTCTGCAGTTGGCTCTTGTAATACAAATTCTTTTACAAAATCCATTGGCAGTTCAAAAATACCTACGTCTTTAGATAATATTATATTAGATAAATCTTTTATATCTCCATCTATTTTATATTTTTCAACAGCTTCAATTGCTGTTTCGCTACCCTTTAAACTAGGTTCTATAAAACTATCATAATATAAATCAGCAAAGTTTAAAAAATTATAATCACTAGATGTATTAAAATTCTGTAATGGAGCAGTTGCACCACTTACAGCTTTTACAGGGTCTTCATATGTTCCTGTATTAATACGCATTGCGTTTAAAGGTAAATCATAAACAGAAACATTAGGATTATTAAATTGCATAGGTTTTAATGATTTTTCATTAGGGTCACCTACTTCTAATAAATTAGATTGTAATGTGCCTCTTAACTTCGCAGAACTATCAAAGACAACAAAATCTATATCATTGTCCATCATCCATTTATTCCAATTTTTATCTGCTCTTTGTAATAATGATTTAGTTAATAAAGCGTTATTACCAATCTGTCCTGCAAATACAGGTTTTAAATGCCCTGCTTGTGGATGAAATCCAAATGCTTTTACTGTATCATCAAACATAGCGTGCCTTGCTATAATACCGCCATCAGTATCACTATTACCTGTAGTATCTATATCATTAACAATAACAAGTCTCATCATACCAGATGGTCTACTATTTACAAAGCTTAATGCACTAGCTTCTGCAGACCTATCTGCGTACAATTGCATACGTTTATTATAGTCTGCTACAGATTTAGCATAACCTTTGTTTAGTAATAAATGTATATTAGAAAGATCCCTTGGGTTTTGTTCTGATATAAAATTATTTAAAATAGCATCATGTAAAACATTTGATACAAATTTACGTTCAAATAAAGCAGCTACATCTGATTTATTTTTTTCTGGCATACCAGATTCTTTAAAATCTTTTACAAGCATGTCATTGTAAAACGATTCCATTAGGCTTCTATCACTATTTACACTTAATAAATCTAATATATTATCTTTAGTATAAACAACTCCTCCAAAATTATCTATTAAAGGAGCAGCTATTCCAGCTGTTTTGTCTTTTATACCGCTATATAAATACATGCCTTGAGACTCTAATCCCTTATCAATATCATATCTTTTAAGTTTATCTATCTCATGAGACACTATACCCATATCATTTTTTTGAGTAAACAATTTATGTAATGAACCATCTTTACTTTGAAGATGTGTAATCATTTTAAATCTACCTTGTCCACCTAACCATAAATTATTTATAGGTAAATTATAATAAGATTCTCCTAATGACACTCCTTCTACTTCTTGATTTTTAACTTCAGTTACATCTATTAATCCAGTATTTTGTTCTTTTAAAAACAATACACTTTGGACAGGAGTAGTGTCGTGATACCATTTCTTTTTTAATCTAGCTTCATATTTATTAAATAATTTATCACCCAATATATTTTTCATACCTTCTGAAAAAACTTCTATTTCTCTAACACCTGTTTCAGAATTGTAACTTTTTCTTGTTACATCAGAAATAGAATCTTGCAATTCATCTGGTGTAGAGTATTTATCAGATACGTCTTTATATATTATTTGAGTTAATGCTTTAGTTTCTTCATTAGGTTTAATAATTGCACTATCAGTAGTATCTATTTTTTCATCATTAGGTATATCTTTATTTACTACTATTACTTTTTTAAATTCGTTTAATACATCTCTAGTATAAAATAAATCTGCTGTTTCGCTATATCTATCTTTTAATAATTTTTGGTCACCAATTGGGTCACTACCATTTCCAAAACTTGGATTTTTTTCTTGCAATCTTTTTATTGCATCTTGCTCATGGTTTATCTCTGGATAATTTCTTCTTAACCAGTTTAATGCTTCTCCACCAGCACCTGATACACCATTTCCAAATTCTGCTTCTCCAATATCTTTAGATATAGGTGCATCATATAATATATAATCTTGAGCTTTTTTATCTAACTTATTAAAATCACTTGACCTTTTAGGATTCATAACATCTCTTATATCTCTAGAATAAGTATTGTCTTTAGTGTACCAATTAGATGCTTCTTTTTCATAAGCTGGTCTGGTGTTATAACCAAAAAAACCACCTAATAAATAATTATATATTTGTTGTTCTGCTGGCTCTTCTCTAAGAGTACTAGGCAATCCCATAAAAGCAGATGCTACACTAGCTCTTAATATTTTATTAGCTTTATCTACTTGCTCTGGAGTACCTTTATATAAATTACCTACAGATACAAAATTCCCTATACCTCCAAATACACCACCTGCCACAGCACCTCCAACAAATGCATCAGCCATTTCATCTTGACCTTTCCAAACACTACTTACTGCACTAGCAGCACCAAGCCCTAAACCTTCTTCCAGTATTTGTCTTTGAACAGAACCTGCTCTTAAATAGTTTGCTACGTCTCCACCAACATTGTCTATTAATTTACCCACATCCTTTTTAACTGCCCTAGATGCAACCATAGGTAATGAAACTTTATCTAATAAATTAATACCAGCATCTACTGCTCTGTATAAACGTGAACCGCTGTATTTAGCAAATAGAGATAATGGAGCTTTCATTATACTAGGAGCAAAACCAGCTAAATGACCTAATTGCCTAAAGATTGCCTCTCCTGTTGTTCGAGGTTCTCTAGGAATTAAATCCATTGTAGTTAAGCCTTCAATAAAACCAGACTGAGCTTGTTGAAATGCTCTTCTTAAACTAAAATTACTTTCTAGTCTTTTAAAATTTACGCCTTGTTGTTTTGCTAATTCTTCCAGCACATCAAGCTGGTCATCATTAAACATATCAGGGTTAGAGCGATATGTATTTATTAGGTCTTGTACTTTTAAACCTTGGTAATAATCTGACAATTAATATGTTCCTTCATAATCACCAGCTTTTTTAGAAGCCTGTACTTGTAAATATGGTAATAATCCCATTATTAAATAACTAGGTAGACCTGCAAATGGTCTAGCTAATGCTAGTAATTTAGATGCTTTACTCATTTTACCAAAAGCTTTTGTATTTTTAATTAACCTAGCTCCCCTTCTACTAGCATCTATTTCTTCAGCTAATACAGGCAAAGAAGTTGCTAAATTTATATTAGCAGCAGTAGATGCTACTTCTTCATTAGGAGCTAACATAGCTAATAAAGATGCTGGGTTAAGTTGTGTTGCAACTCTAGAAGCCATCATTACAGGTTTTAACCTTTTATAATTTGGATTTCTATATTGTTCTGCATGTCCTAATTCATGAGCAGCAAATCCATATCCACCCCTAGCAAACGATGCTTTATTCTGACTAGGGTTATATGCGTTTGCATTGCCTTTCATCATATCTTCAAAAGGATTGCCAGAACTTCTATATTGATTTATTTTTAAACGAGGATCTTGTGCTTTTGCATTTCTAGCTAATTCACTTGTAAATGATTCATCATAACCACTTAAACGATTTTGCATTAGAACGTTTAATAAATTACCACCAATTCCAGTAGCATATATAGGTAACTGCGTACCTAATCTATCAGTAAAACTATTTCCTTGATGCTCTTGCTGATGCATTAATACATTACATTTCTTGGGCGTTCAGAAGGAGGAGCTATGCCCATTTGTTGCATTTGCTCTAACATTTCTTGAGTTTCTCTATCTTCAGATTGTAACATACTAGAAAGGAGAGCAGCACCGCCACCTATTTGTAATATAGATTCATTATCTTTATAAAAATCTCTAGCCCTACCACCTATATCTCTCATTCTATCTTTAAATCCACCTCTAGGATACTGTCTAAAAGTTTGAGGAAAAGGCAAATTACTTACAGCTCCTATATTTTGACCAGACATACTCATTTGTTGTGCTTTTCTTCTTACTGCATCAATAGCTCTGCCAGCTCCTTTTGCACCTTTATATAAACCAATTCCACCTACACCTATACCAGCTAGTGAACCAAATCCACTTGCTATAGCATCAATAGCAGTTTGTCCATAAACAGTTTCACCTCTTGAACGAGGCTTTAAAGAATTAGGAAGTAATCCTAATGTTGCTGTATTTCCTAATGAAAAGGCTAGATTTTTTAAAGGCTTTGATTCTCTTTTAAATGTATTACCTGTTCTAGCTGCTAACAATGCAATCATTTCTGCTTCTTGGTCATTATACTTACTGGGAGTTTTATTATAATCCTCAATAAGTTCTCTTACTTTTTTATAATCCATTTTAATATCCTATTTAATTGTAATTGTTGGTTGGTTACCAAATGTATAACCTGACCCACCAAATTGATTAAAATATTTTTCTCTTAATGCAGGGTCATTAACATAAGGATTGTATTGTGGTTCGTAAATTGGTGGAGCGCCACCTGTTTTTTTACTAAACTCATCTCTAAAATCCTCGTCACTTTTTACTATATTATTATACATAAATTCACTTAAATCTAATCTGTCTGGATATGGGTCATCTATAAATCCTAATTTATGAGCCATGCTTTTACCTAGACCACTAATCATCCCTGGAAACGTAGCATTTTCAAGTAAATTCATAAAACTTACATTATTAAAATTAGTTTGACTATCTACATAAGAATCTTCATTCCGTTTGTATTCTTCATAATTTTCTTCAGTTTTTTTTCTAGTAGTTAAAGCCATAGCTAATTGCTCATTAGCTTTTCTAGATTTTTCTAAATCTTCATCTGCTTTTTTATCACGACTTATAGCATATTCAAATTGTTTATCTCTAGCTTCTGCTTCTTTCATTCTAGCTTTATAATTTAAATCTTGCTGTCTTCTTCTCATAACTGCATTTAATAAATTACCAGAACCTTCAGAACTATAGCCTGTGTAACGTTGTTGCATTTGTGGTATTATCATTACGCTGGTCTCCCCATACCTAATCCAGCTCCTGCAAGATTAAATAAATTATTAGTTAAATTATTACTGTGTGATGCTTTTGCATTTTGATTTTGAACTTGTTGATTATAAGCAGAAGTTCTTAAATACTGACTGTAATCATTTTGATTTGTTGTGTTAAACTGAGTATTTTGCAACATTCTAGCGTCCATTTGACCAGCTAATTGACCAGCTTGTCCATAAGCATTTAATGCCATTCCACCAAAAGCTTGACCTAGTTGCGCACCTTGATTCATTATACCTAATTGCCCTTGAGCAAATTGATCACCTGCCTGCCTGTTAGTTATACCATCATATACACCACTCATACCTGCAATACCCCTAGCAGCCATTGCTGCATTCATATTATTTATAGTTTGATTTTGCGTATCACCAACATTTCTTCTTAACATATCAAATTGCCTATTGTTATAGGTAGAATTAGGATTTAAAAAATTTCTATAATTTTGACTAAATTCTTGTCCCAATCCTGACATACTATTCATATTGTTTGTTAATGCTTGGTTTTGATTGTATTGTGATTGCTGTAAATCAAAACTAAAATCTTGATTTATATTTTTAGGTTTATTTCTAATTGAATTATATAAACCTAAACCTGCTCCTAATGCACCTACCCCTAAACCTACTGCTCCTAATAATCCCATACTACTTGCTCCTGTTGATGTGCCAATTGCTTGTACAGCAGGTAATGCTATAGGGTTATTTATACCCCCTCTTATTATATTACCTGTTCCTGATGAACTAGGTAAACTTAATAAAGCTCCTGTATTTGTACTTGCTGGCATCTATTCGTTATTTAATGTTAATGACGTTTTAGCCCAACCTTCGCTTGTACGTCCTTGAATTTCATATGAAGACCCATCATTAGATTTAACTACTCTAATGTCACCTTCTTTACCTGACGATTCTTCTTTGTCAATAACAGTATTTCTATTATTTACTGCACTAATAAGTTCATTTAAATCATCATAAATTGTATCTACAACTCTTTGCAGATTAGTATCGTTTACTTTTTGTGAACGTTTTTTACTTATCACGTCATAGCCTTTGTTCTTCTTAATCTTCTAAACACAAGTCGCAATGCATCTATTGTTGCGCTTGAATCACCAGTAACTGCAATTTTTACTTGCGCATGACGTGATATTTTTTTATTTGATAACGCTGTATAACTAGTACTGTTTTCAGCAGTATTTACTGTAATTGTAGGGCTATTATCTTCAGATAATATTTCAACTTTATATAATTTTTTATCTGCAGTAGAATCACCCATTGTGAATTTTTTACTATACCATTTAAAATTATCTAACCTCGTAGAACTTTTAGGGTCAAAAGGTTGAATTAAACCATTGTCTGTATCGGATACTAATAACTCATTGTTTTTACCATGTACTGCACCATACGTATTAAAATCTGTAGTAGCACTACTATTAGTTCTATTCCATACATCCCATCTATTTTTAGGCATTGTATAGACCAAGCATTGAGGAACATAGTGTGTAGTGTTTAAGGTAAATGTTAAAGTATGTGTTCCAGAAGCGGTTACAACTTTATTTAATTCAAATCTTGTAGAGTTGTCAATATTAACAATATTACCACCTTCAGGAATACCAGTTCCAGAAACTAAAAGACCTTGTACTATATTAGTATTTTCTAAATGAGTTATATATTCAACTCCTGATGAAAGATTACAGTCATGTGTAAAAGTAGTAGGTACAATATATTTATAAGTGTAAAAAAAACAAAAAGCCTTGCGATGTGAGTCATAAGTAGCTACAATATCTCCAGAGTAATCATCAGTACTATAATTGCATAGTTTTTCTAAAGATGAATATGAATTATAGGTATCATCTATTTGATGAGCTTTTTTAATCTTAGCTCCAATATCATTAATACCCTGTCCACTATGCAAATAAATACTATTTTTATCTATAAAGCACATACCTATTTCTGAAGACACTACTCCATTTTGATTTCTACATCCTATACCTTTTATAGTATCTTCTATATACATACCATCTGGATTAACTACGTATGTTTCATTTTCAGAAAACACATACAATCTGCCATTAAACGATTCCATTGCAGTCGCTTTATTAGGTAATAATAAAAAATCTCTTGCCCAATTAAATTGATCATAATTAAAAGGTCTAGATTTAAACAGATAATTAGTTGCATCATCTATATCTGCATGCGAACAATCTGTTATGTATAAAAAATTATTTACTTTAGCACTTAATCCATATTTAGGCAATGTAGTAGTTAATGCCTCTGATATTCCAGTTCTAGCCTCATAAGATGCGTATGATACTCCACTATCTGTAATTGTTTTACTATAATAATTTCCCCAATTTGGATTAGTTGTGCTTGAATCTGTAGTAAGCCATCCTGATTTTAAAGACACACTTTTAACTAATCTAAAAAAACCTGATGGTTGTTGCGCTAAAGCACTAGTTGTGCTAGAGCGATATAAATTAATATGAGTAACTCTTTTGCCAAGATTACTAACAAATATATCCATCTTAACATTAATTCCAGCAGTTCCATCACTAGAATTATTCCTTAATTCCCAAGAAGATAAAGGAGATTCTTGATAACCATCATATGTAAATGATGTAGCATAAAAATGATCTTTTGTTGTATCTAATGTTCCACTTACGCTATTATTTACAGTAAATGTTAATTTTACTTCACCTTCTGCTTTTATTCCTAAAGAACCTGACGCTCCTGATGCCCACCTAATTTGACCCGCTCCTGAAAATACATTATATGAATTACTTGTTTCATCCAATATTGCATCTTCAACATCAATATTTGTAGCTACAGCAACTCTATTATTATCTATTACAGTATTTTTAGCGTGATTATAAGCTATTTTATTTTGTCGATATAACTGAGATACTGAAGTAGAACTACCTTCTTGAACCCAATTTAAATATGTAGTATTTGTATCTTGTTTTACTAAATAAACCTTGTCATGTGTTTGATTAAAATCTTGTGAAAAAGCAAGAACTCTACCATCATCGGCAAAATCATCCATTTTAGTACCAGATGCATATGTATCTTTAACTACGTGACAAAACCATTTTATATTGCCTGTTACACTTGAACTTCCTGCAACAACACCTCCTCCTATAAAATCATTATCGTCATCATCATAATTAAACTTCGCATAAGTTCCTGCATCAGAAGGTTCTACGTAAGTTGCTATTCCTACATAACTATTACTTCCAGTAACTCTAATTAAAGGAAGTTTTGGTGTATGTATATCTACCTCTATTTTTTGACCAGGACTAGTTGACCAATCACCTTGACTTGTATTACTAGATTGATTTACTCCCTCATAAAGATATTTATTATTTGCAGAAGTAGAACTTGAATTTGTATCTAAATTTGTTACAGAGACATTCCAAAGGCATTGAGATGTTGAGGTATTTCCTCTTGCTAACCACAATGTATTTCCACATTGCATCATGTCTGTAACGCCTGTAGTTCCAGTTACTACCCTACTTGTAATAACATCCATATTATCAGGGTCTATTTTTATAATTGTAAAATTGCTATTAGCAATATCAGCAACCCATAAATTGCCATCACTAGCTAAACATATTGCTTCAGTTTCACTAAAAAAATATTCTGAACGCCTAACTAAAACTCCTATAGATACATCAAATTTGTAAACATAATTACCATTTTGTTGTATTCCATATACATATGTATTTGTAGCATTATTAACAACTGCATGCATATTAGGAAATGGACTTGGAGCAGTTAATTCTGCTTTTTCAGATTGCAGTCCACTTGGAACAGAACCTCCAAATTGAGAATGAGGAATATTGCCTACCCATTTAACATCTTTAGATTGCCCTAAACCAATGTGTACTTCTTTATTATTTGTTTGCATTGCAGGAATTGTACCAGCACCAAGATTACTTGCATCTAGATCAGATATTGCAGGGTTTCCAGTATATACGTCTGCTATTTGCTTTAAATAACCATCGCTATTATCAATGTATGTTAATTGATGTGTACCATTATTATTTATCATAGCCATACGTTTTGCGTCTACAGCTGATTTAATAGCAGTAGCATCTGATTGTATAGCCATTAATGAACCTGATTGTCCATAAGGGTCTATGTTTTCACTATAAACTGCAGCGTCATCTGGAATATCTCTATCATCTGCATTATAAATATTGCCAGATTCAAATGCTTTTATTTCAAATAATTCTTTAGGCACTTATTACTTTTCCATTATATGTTGTGTAGCCATTACTTATTGTTAAAACTACTAAATTAAAATTTCCATTAGACAATATATCACATATACCTACGTTATGACTCCAATTAGTTGGTCTACCTTTTAAATAACTTTTAGTCATATCAGTTAAACATCCCATTGAATGTGCCATGTGGCTACCGCTAATATGTTGGATTGTGGCTTTTTGACAATCGTGGGTATGTCCATAGATGATGTTACATCCCATTTGCAAGGCATGAGTCCTTGCGTGTGACACTCCCATAAAATGTCCCCCATGATAAGCGTACAATTTGCTTCCAAGTACTTTAAATACTTCTCCATATTTGTGCCATTCATATCCTCTTTCATCAAATTTAAATGCTGTTCTGCTTAAATACTGTGTTAAATAGGGGTTTTCTTCGACAAAGTTGTCGAACCAGATTTCGTGATTTCCTTGTGCAAAGATTTTTTTCTTGCATTGTACCAATTGTAAAACTTCATCAATCTCGTCCAATCCTTTATTTCCATCTGCTATTTCCTTATCTATTGCTGGTAATTGATATTCAACTGGTGGTCTTTTCTTTTTAGACCATTGCCAATGACTAACTGATTCACCATCAATTGTATCGCCTAGTAATAAAAATGCTGAAGGCTTTACTTCTTTTAATACATTCAATGCACATGCAAATGCCTTTTTATCGTGGTTTGGAAAGTGTGTATCTGGAAAGATAACCACTCTGTCTTTTATTTTCACAGTAAACTCCCATGTTATTCTTTTAACTCGAAGTGAACTAAATCGTCAAAATTATTGTCCTTAGTAGTTCTTCTACCTTGACTTAAACTTGAATCACTCCAGTCGCCTCCCCAACGAATGTTAATCCCCATTTTAGCCGCTATCCCCAAAACAAAACCACCAAGGTAATGAAAATCATCCCTAGCATTCCAATCAATTGGATAAGGAGCAATGTCCACAGCTTTCCCAGCGACATGCTTACCAAATTTAGTTTTGCTCTTACCTTGTGCAACCAATTCATTTTGCCTCTCCTGACTTCTTAAACCCTCTATTACAGTAATATCAAAATACTTACATACTTCGTTTAATACATTAACTAACTTAGAGTCTACCCCTTTAAGTCTTTCACGAGATCTTTTACCAAACTTTGGCATTACTTCTTTACTATTCCTTCAATTACATCTGTAACTAAATCAACACACTTTTCAAAAAATATCTGTTCTTTTTCTTC
>TARA_R100001463_G_scaffold39011_3_pt1 | contig 16431 bp, 29 predicted proteins | sample TARA_R100001463 | Tara Oceans TARA_R100001463 (sample SAMEA2622242) | marine metagenome | biome: marine biome (ENVO:00000447); feature: deep chlorophyll maximum layer (ENVO:xxxxxxxx); material: "saline water (ENVO:00002010), including plankton (ENVO:xxxxxxxx)" | depth 40 m
TTCCACTGTTAGGTCTCCGGCCCCCCAGTCTACAACGGAATCCATATCTGAAGAACTCTTTCTGGATTCCATCTGATTGAGGCAGGAAACAGTCTTGGACTAAAACGAGAAAGTAACCACAGCGTTTCGTCTTCCGTAGATGGAAACTGCAACGCTTGTTTTATGTGGTTTTTTCTTATGTCAAACCTGAGCTGTGTTAGGTTAGACATATTGGTTTGGTTTATCTTGCAGTCACCAAGCCAAAGGACAGGATGAGTATCCCCCTCATAATGGGATACCCATCCATCGTGGCTGCCTTGGAAGACTGAGCTTGCGAGAAGCCAAGTCCTGTAGCGGTCTGTGTCTTGGGAGGATAAGAGGGGCTCCCGGAACAGACCTAAGGCGGAGTGCTTGAACTTAGAGGGGAGCACCTCAACAAGTTTCTTGACTCCGCGCCGAAGAGAAACCCGAAGGCCATCTCCAACTTGCCACTGGTCCTTTTGGGCTTGAAAGTGAGCCAGTGATTTGACTTCACTATTCACTAAACTTCACGGGCTTGTGGATCTTGTCGATGTTGTCCAGCCCGTACATGATGAACATCTTGATCAGAGCATTACGGCTGAGCGGTGGGGTGTACTTCCCCCCATTTTCGTTGATCTGATCGAGCATGGCATCGAGGCGGGTAAAGAGTGCGCCGTCGTTGCCGAGGTTCAAGTTGATTGCTTGATACTTCCGCTGGTCTGAGGATTTGCGGGGCCTACCCACAGGGGTAATCTGAGTCATGTTGTCTCCAAATGAGGTTTGAAACGAAGGGTGTTTTCTGATGTCGATAGGGCTAGTCGTAGAAAACGGTACGACGGAAAGGAGCCACCAACTGCGAAAGTAAGCAAAAACAGTCACCTGCATATATGACTATGGCAGGTGCAACACCACGTCATGTCACGTGATGCGTGATAACTTCGGGCCGTAGTTGACCCTCTGGCTACTAGCCATTCCCAAGGCTCTGACAACTTACCTATAAAAAGAAGACTCCGGGGTCCGTGTTAGGGAACCCCGGAGCCGAACAGTGGGGGGAGCTCGGTAGGGTCGGAGGCTCAGGAAGAGAGATTCTTCGTGAGGAAGTCCTTCCGATATGTTCTCCCATTGCGAGTATCATACTGGCACTTGCAGGAAACCACAACACTGCGCTCGGGGTCGGAGAGGATATTCTCCAGATCCTGCAGAGCAGCACCAAGGTCGTTGGTGGACTTGTTCAGGCAAGTCTCGATGTGGCCCTTGAGGCGACGGGTCTCGATCTCGCAACGCATCTTGGACTTGTCGTCGGTGATGCGGGAGGGATCTCCGGGGAGGGTGAAAGGTGCGCCTTGGAACTTGCGGGGTTCCTCGGGGCTGCCAGCATCTTCGAGAAGCTGGTATTCGAACTGGGCGGTGAAGCCCTCGATCTCCATACCATCGCGCTGCTTGAACACGCTGGGCTCGATGCTGAGGTTGGTGACGAAGACCTGATGCTCACCAGCGTCAGGCCACCAGCCGAGACTGCCCATACCGTTGTCGGCCTGAGCGGTTTCGTATTGCGCCTGAAACTGAGAGAACATAGACTTTACAGAGGTGTCGATAGCCACGGGATTATCTCCTTGGTGTTAGGTGGCAGTAGTGGGAGGCGGACCAGCCCGCCCGTCAGCGGGCTGTGTTCGCCCGAATAAACTCGGATTCGATAGCTCCCCAAGGATTGTCCTCGGGCAGTTCGACCGTTGTCATCCGAGAAAGCGTTCGGGTTTTTACGATACCCTCAAGCTTCTCATTCTCGAATGCTGCGATGTGCTTCCTTACCTTGACGGTCTGGGGCACCTTACGCTTGACTTGCTTACCAGCAATAGTGGTAGTTGTTTCAATGATCTTTTCTTCTGTTCGCCAATCCGCCATGACGGGGATAACCACGTCGAACATCGGGAAGAGTCTGGCATACAGGCCATCGGAAAGCATGATGCGGAATTCCTCAACGTGCTGGTTCTCAGCCATTGGGATGTGCTTTCGGGCCAGATGACAGATGAAGAAGACACCATAGCCGTGCCGTCTGAGAGTGACTGCAAAATCAATCAGGGTCTCAAAGAGGCGTTCCCACCCAAGTCTTCCGTCTACGTCTGTAAACTTCTCCCGGTTGTACATCTTTGCGATGTAGGGCCGGAGCAACCTGAGTGAGTCGCTGATGGTATCCAAGACAACAGTGGCCGGTCTCGGCTTGTTCTCATTGGCAAGCTCACAGAGGAGCTTCTTCTTCTGCTCGACGTGGTCCCACGTCATGACTATGGGGTTGCCATTCTCATCGACGGGCCTTCCATCTGATCCCGCCACAGGAAACATGCAGGCTGGACTGTCTGGGTAGACCGCTGCAGTTTCGTCCACGTTGATGATGTATGCGTCCGGGTTGGACTGCATAATGAATGACTTCCCCGAACTCGACTCTCCCACCAACAGGCCAAACATCTTACCCAGTGGGTATTGAGTGTTGCCTGCTACAGAGCCGAGTGAAGGGTACTTGTTTGCGACTGTTGACCCTGTCGCAAGGGTGTGTGTATTCGACATATTCCTACCTAGCTAAGTTCTTTGAAGACTTCGTCTTCGATATCTGTCGATGCTTCCTGTTCTTGTTGGGCTCGAATGACCCGCTGTTTGATCACGGGTTTCTTCATGCCCTCAGGAAGGTTGACCTTGGTCACTCGTTCGAAGGTGATGCCAAGATCAGACAACCACTCATCGAAGGTTGTCATTGATACCCCACTGTTATGGGCTTCCTTGAATCGGATAAGCAGATCGGTCTTGGACTTCACGTCCTCCCTTTCCACTAGCTCAAGGATCTTCGGGTAGATCACCAGTTGCAGGATCTCAATCCGAAAAGGTGCAAAGGGATTCCGACTCCACGAATGTTTGGGGGGAGCCTTTGTTTCTTCTGATTCTTCACTCATGAGCATTCTCCATTGAGGAGCCTACTGATCAGTATCCGGGTGGTTGAAGGAAGCATGAACCCCATCGACGAGCTCCGAGTTATCCCTGTCTCTTATGACGAAGTGCTCGTCCTTCATGACATCCAACCATCTGCTGACCGGGGCCATGATAAAAGAGGAATACGTGGGTAGCTTGTTGTGTTGGGCGACTACTTCTCCAACTGGGAACTGGTCTGGCTGGCACGGGGCGTACCTGTAGGCCCGCAGTTTCTTGAGCCGCTCATGATACATCGAGTCCATGGATTGTTCAAGGAGCATAGCCCGTGGAGTGAAAGAAATATTCACAGGTGGGTCGATTGCCCGCTCGGGTGCCAAGTGTTCATACTCATCAAGGCCGTGGTACCAAGACATGCACCTGTCTTGGTAGATATCTATGCAAGGCTCACCCTCATACTTCTTGGTATTACGCGGCTGTCCCTTGCGTGGGCCTGACTTGAAGGGGGTCGTGTCCAAAGTGTAGTACCTGTCGTTCATGCCGAACTGGATAGTCGGCTTGGCTACGGCAATGTGCATCACCCCGCCCATCTCTGTGTTGGAAGGCAGGTCCAGCACCTGAAGGAGGTCATCCCTGAGGGCCTGTTTTCTAATCGTGTGGAAGTAGTGCTGAGTCTGGAACTCCCACGGGCATGTCTGCAACCGAAGATGGGGGGAGCCAGCGCACGTCTTGAAGTCTACTACCCACAACTTGTTGCTTAGTTTGTTATACAGCAGGAGGTCGGGCTGAACCACACAGTCGCCGTGCTTGATCAGGAGCTCTTGTCCGACATGCTGCCACTGGTCATCGTTGAGCAGCCAGTCCTTGAGGTTGTGCCTATTGTCAATACAGGGCACGGTAAGGGCAGCTTCGAACCACGCCGAGGTAACTTGAAAGTCCTTTTCCTCCCTGAACAGGATGTCGGAGGTTGCGTCGGGAGATGCCTGTGAGTCCTTGAGAGACTGTCTGAGCTCTTTGAGGCGGGCATCCAGCAGCCCGTACATCATGGAGGTGGCTTCCTCCTCAGGCAGCGTGATCATGGCAAACCGATGGTGGACCCACGTGCCTCGGGACAGAGCTTCGCTGTACCTGAGCTCCTTGATAAGGCCAAGCCTCCGGCACAGGTAGTAGGTGAAGGGGCAGCGTCGGATCATGCCGTAGTCTGAAGACCTGAGGGAGGGCTTTCTGTCAACAAGTCCGTGGACTGCAAGCCATTCGGCTGCGTCCTTTCCCATGGTCTTAGGCAAGTCAACAGGTTGAATTTCAGGTGGCATCAAAGCGATCCTTTCTTGATCTCGAACTCCCAAGTGTCATCCTCAAAGTCAATAACAATCCCGATGCGGTATGCACTCGTGAAGGTACTGACTTCTCGAATGAGGTCCCCTTTCCCTATGTACTCTGGGAGTCGAAGGTCGTGGATGAAGTACTCGACAGCATCCCACTTCTTTTGTGCTTCAGCATCCATGGTTGTCTCCCTTACGAAGCTGAGAAGTTTGAGCCGGTAGCAAAGTCATCAAGACCAAGACCATCGACTTCGTTCTGCAGTTGTTGCTTGGCGTGCTCAACGATGAAGTCGATCAACGACTGGGTGATGATACTGTTTGGGATGTCATCGGTGGTGCAAGACAAGCCATTGATCTTGCACTTTTCACCAAGCAGAACGTCATCGAGGTCAATGGTGTCTTCGCTCTTGGTGCCCCTGTCGGTGGAGACTTCGTCGCTGTACAGATGGGCTGAACCCCAGACGGTACCCGAGAAGTAGGTAGGCTCGATTTCGGTGCCGTCAAGGAACAGGGTGATCTCGAAAGGAACGGAAAGCTCGCGGGTAGCAACGTAGTGTGATGACATGATTGTCTCCTGATAAATGGCGGTAGGGCTGGGGCCACACGGCCCAGCCCTACGCCAGAAAGAAAGAGTTCGTATTGATCTGTTAGGAAGCTTGCCAGCCGTTGAGGAGGATGGCAATATCTTCTCCCCCCACCGTACCGTCTAGGTTCAGGTCCCAAGGACTATCTTCTACACCCCACTCCGCAAGGAGTTTTTCAAGGTCCTCGCCGTTGAACTTGGTCTTGATGGTGTAGAACTTGAAGTATCTTGGAAAGCTGTGAGGGTAGTGGAGGATCTTGCTGTTGAACTTACACCACGTAAGATACAACGTCTTTGATTCGACAGTAACGATGTCGTAATTCAAGATGGGTTGGCCCGGATCCGACGAGATGATCGGACCCGCAAGTCTGCTGTCCTCTTCAATGGGGATAGCAAACCTGTTGATACAGGGATCTGTTGTTTCTCCCGAGAAGTTCAGTCTTACTGTCCCTTCGTAAATTGTCCGGGGTCCCTGTTCAGTCAAGGTGTACTCGACTTCGTGGGGGGAATCCTGACAAAGAAGAAAGGCAATAAGAAAAACAACTAGGGTATTCATATCAGTCGCCTTGGTACTTTCCGCCGGTGATCAGCTTAAGAAACCGCTTCTTGAAAACAACGCCAGCTCCAAAGGAAGCAGCACACAGAAGAGCCATAAACCAAACGGTACCGAGAAAGCCTGAAAGGGAAGCAAGGGTAATCATTTTGATTTCTTCTCCAGAAGAATTTGACGGACAGTCTTGAATGTCCATGCACCTGAGATCAAGGCAGTGAAAGTTACAAGAGGGACAAACAGCCAGTGACTGTACTGAGCCACTACGTAGTTCAGTACCACAAGAACTAGGCCCCCGATCACAGGGTACCAACCCCTCGCTCCCCGTGTCACAACGAGCAGGACCATCCCCGCTATCAGGCAGAGTCCCCCCACTGCACTGAGCACTGAGAGGTTTTCCGTTCCCGTCGTCTCGGTGACATAGCTCAGTCCCTTGCTTGCGCTCGGGACTCCCACAAAAGGGGCGGCTTGGCACCCAGACAAAAAGATAAATGCAATGAGATACTTCAGCATAAGACCAGCCTACTTCCTGATCGTAAATGCTTTGTCGAAATGACTGTGAAGTTGATTGCTGTTACGAGCGATTCGATGCTCGTGAGCTTCGATCATCTTCTCGGCGGCAGTCAGCCTACTACTAACTCGCCAAAGGAACCCAAAGACCCCAAGGATTGCAGGCCCAGCTATGCTGAGGCCGATCGCCACAAAATGCTCTTCCATTGTTGACTACCCAATTAGTCAATTTTCAAGTCGATCCAGACGTACAAGCATCTCATTGAGGCGGCGTTCAAGTTCCTGATCCTTTGCGGTGGACAGGACTTGAAACTTCAGAAGGTCAGTTGAGACTCCAGTCAGAGCCTTGATATCCACACTGTTCAATTCAAGCTGGTGGGTTTGCTCCCCCACCTTCATAAACATTCCGGCTACAGCGGCAACAAGAAGGGCAGTCTGAAGCCACCCGATGATCATTGCCCACGGCGTTGTGTCGTCAGGAGTGCCCATTGTTACGCAATGAACTGACCAAGGATAACACCACCCTCAACCCCAGCTCCGGTGTGAACGTAAGCTGAAATCTTCAGGGTTCCAGAACAATCCACAACCACGCTGGGAAGGGCATACACATTAGTCCCCCCAGTTGCGATACCTATTTGTGCAATGGCTGGAAACGTCCCTGTGTTTACGTCAGCACCATTGCTGATCACGCCACCTGTTGAAACTGGTCGGGCAGCAGAAATCATTTCAACACTAACATCTCCCTTTACAGGGCAGGGAAGCCAAAAATCATCTGCATCAAAACCAGCATCAGCATCACCTGTGGCTGCTGTTTTGATTTGACTAGATACAAAAGGCCGCTGACCAATTACAGAGTACTTAGCAGAAGCATCACTGGTTCCGCCAACTTCGTGTACGGTCCAAACTGCAAGTCTGGACCAGCCATCAGACACGACCTGAAATGCGGTGCCGTCTGCAGCTGGGGTGGCCCAACCCGAAGCACTCGCGGTTTGAATTTCAGTGTTGAGGGTGAAGACTTCGCTGGTCTTGTTGCCGCCAGCCATTGTCTTCATGACCTTGGGGGTGATAACAGTTGAGTTGAGTACGGCTGCCATGTCGATTAGTCCATTAGGGCGGTGTTGATAAGGAGTCGCGCAGCCCACTCACCTGTGGCTCTCCGTTGAGCAATGGTCGAGCAAGGCATGAGGTAGATAGGTACGTTGTATTCTAAAGTAAGCCGCATCAAAGAGTCAACAGCTATCCCCGGATTGAAGGGAGGTCCGGGGATGTGGATCTTGGCTGACTGGATCTTGTGTATGTCCCCCTCGAACAGGAGGTAGGGCTTACTAAACTCGTCCCTGAGTCGCTTGAGGCAGTCCACGAACTTGCGGCGGCCATCGTTGGTGAGGCAGTTCTGGGCTATCTCGCTGATGGAACCCTTGCGTTCTATTCCCCCCACGGTGGGGTCACCTTTGAGGAGGTAGTCGGCAGTGGTGAGGCGGGCCTTCTCCGTGTGGATGCGGATGGTTGTCTGCTTCTTGTGGGTGGGCATCTTACTTGGGTCAAGGAAGACGATTGTGGAGGGGAAGGCTAGGGGTTTCTTCTCCCTGTCATCTACCACGATGGTGATTTCTTTCTTCATGCGGCCAAACTAGGTAGCCACAATTTACTTGTCAAGAGACCTGCTCGACTTCGTACAGCACTGGGACAGTGCGCTGAAAGATCTGCTGCAGCTGATTCCAATAACCACCACCATGAACCACCAGATCGACAGCATTCGAAATCATTTCCTCAAGGTCAGAGACCTGCTCCGTGGGACAGTCGAAGTATACCGCGTCATAAACCTGAAGGAACATAAGGGGCCGTCTGCCTACGCGGTTCATTGACCCCATCATTCTATTTAAGTTGTGCTGGATTTGAAGAAGAACATTGCCAGCTGTCGTCTGAATGGGGAAGTTTACTACTTCATTGAGCAGTGACTTGAAGTTCTTGTTGTAGACAGGAGCCACGATTCGATTGCGATCCCACTTGGTGTGGTCAACTTCGAAGCTGGTAAAGGTGCGGGACTGTCCGGTTATCGGAAGTACGAGGGTGCCTTGGGTCTCTGCAACACAGGCAAGTTCGTACTGCCAAGAGCAGAGGCCGGGTCGTTGGAGGTATCGGGTCTTGACGATGTTGTTGAAGAAAGGAATGGGCATAAGGTCGCCACACATTTCGACAACGGTGCGCTGCATACGTGAGGCTGATGCCAAGAAGAGGTCGGCAAAGTTCAGGGTCTTGCCGATCTGTCGCCACTTGGATTTGAACTGGGGGTCGGACTGAATGTCTTCGCCAAAGACTGACACCGTTCTGTCGGTGTGTAGGTCGAGACCCTCGGTGAATGATTGGATCAGCTTGTCATCACCTGACAACAGGGCAGCAACACGAAGCTCGATCTGTGACAAGTCGAAGCCAATGATCGAACCGTTAGTCCAACGGGACTTCATCGCCTTCTTGATGGGGGGAGGAAAGGTCTGAGCTGATGGACTCTTGCAGGTGATACGGCCTTGTATCGTCCCGCCTTCCGATCCTGTGTCCTTGGGCAGGGATGGAACTATGTACCACGTCGGGTGAGCTAAACCAATCTCCTTCGAGAACGGAATAAGTACCGATGACTTGTCCTGTGGTCTGTTCCTCCTGTGTTTCAGCAGGGGGTACAGGTAGGTCGAGATCAACTTCTGTGCTGAAGCATGGTACTTCACTACCCTGATAGCAGACTGCAGTCGATGATCCTTCGGCAGGTAGGATGAGAGTAGATTGCGATTGTCCTCGGACCATGAGATCTTTTTCGTCTTGGGAGTAAGGGAAAGCAGGGGGTGGCTGAGGATGTCGATGGAGGAGTGACTGTCGATCTCTTCGATGATCTCGTCAATGAACTCCTGCTTTGACTTGGCTGAGCCTTTTCCTTCGAGCACAAGATTGTACTTGCTCTTGGATACTCGCGCTGCAATCTCACACTTGAAAGTCAGGTTCTTTAGCTGCTTGTTGAGTAGGTCAAAGGACATGGGGATACCCGACTCTGACATGGTGATACATGACCAGATGGTGTCGGAGTAATGCTCGATACTTTGGGGGGAGAGCTTACTCTCTTTCGTCTCGGCTAAACTCTTCATCAAGGTTTTCGGACACGGTGCAAGCTGCGAGTGCGATGAAGTTGAGAGTGAACTTGCTGATGTCGATGGAGGTGGCAGGCAACTCGTCGAAGATTGTGTGGTCTCCACCGATGGGCTTGGCCCAGAGCTGAGGGTGAGCGAAGACTTCCTTGAAGCACTGCTTGAGGTCCTTGGCTCTGAGTCGGAAACTCTCTCCGTTGAAGTTGAGGGAGAAGGTAATGTCTCTATCGAAGAGATGGACTGGGTGTTGGTCGGGCATGGCTGATCTTTCAAGATTCTTTTGGCAAGCTCAGAGACACACAACATTGTATTGTGAGTGTCTTGCGCGTTGTAGGAAATAATCTCTGCGTCTTTAGGGCTCTTGAAGCGACCGTCTTTTATTGTTTGCTCGTAGGTGTGGGTGCCAAGAACCGGACCCAGAGACTTGAGTGACTTCTCTGGGCGCAGCTCGTTGTGGATGTAGTTGACGACCGAAAGGTCGATGAGAGTTTGTCGGCCATCAAGGACAAACCTGAAGTCTGGAAGCTGGCGAAGGTACTGGATGTCAAACTGTAGGTTCATCCCAAGGATGGTATTTGAGTGTTGGAGCCACTTCCTCAAGAGGGTCCGGTGGGATTCGACTGACATCTGGAAGACCATGCTCGTCGCGGGTGATAATGCCGCTAGTGTAGAGCAGCTCCAAGGGACTGAGTCCTGTTTGGTTTGCTCTTGACATGAGGAAGTCTGCGATCTGTTCGAGTCTGTCACTAACTTGGTCTTGGAAGTCGATGTCGAGTTCGTGATCGTAGTCTTCGAATCCGGGAAGGAAGAGTTGCATCGGGGGTCGTACTCCGGCAGGGTAATTGCGACAGTAAGAACAAGATCATCTCTTGTCACACCGTCAGTGTGCATGGACCTCAAGGGATTGAACAGCTTCTGTTCGGGCAGAAGCTTGCCTTCACTGTTGGCATGGCACGCGCCATACGATTCGATGTCGAGTGAGATTACCCTTGGGCTTGTCATCTTCTACTCCTCTTGAGGTAGAACGTGCTTAGGATTCTGGGGCTCTTGGCGGTACCAAGGTAGGCTTGCTTGGGACTGGGATGGTTCCTTCGAGGTAGGAGTGGAGGAGGGCGAGGTGGTCTGCGACGGCATGGATGAGGTTAGGATTTCGAAGGACTGCAGCGGGATGGTAAGTGGCAAAGAGATTGCACTGCCTTCCGGCTGCTTCGAGCTGACCCTCAGCATCACGTCCGACAAGATCAAAAGGCAACGACTGAGCTTTGAAAGATCCCGACAGATTGATTCGGGAGGGCAGTAAGGCTGATGAGAGGGAGTCAACTGCTGCTGCTCCACAACACAGCCAAGCAACTTTTGCATCTCGTCGAGCACGGACGATGTTGTTTGCGTCCACAATAGTGTGTTCGAAACAAGACTTGAAATGCTTTCGACGGGGGGGACTTGCACTTGGGGTCCAACATCGAGCAGCGTTTGCAAAGTATACGCAGGCAACTTCATTGAGCTTTGATCCCTTGAGGTAAGGACCCTTGAGCAGCTGGCCTGAGGGTCCGATGAATGGTTGGTTTTTCTTGTCCTCTTGGTAACCCGGATTCATACCGAGCACGATGAGGATGGGTACATCTTCGAATGGATCCCTTGACTCGTGCCACCATACAGTGGGCACACCGGGATTGGTTGCTTCTTCGTGCAGCTCACACATGGTGCAGTCTGGTCGAGAAGGAAACTGATCTAGATGTATGTTGAGTTTGTCTTCGTAAACTCTCTTCATGTACGACATGAGATCTCCCTTGTAAGCAGTGCGAGAAGCCGCCCACCCCGGCGGCTTCGCTGCACGACTACTCGTCTACTTCTCGAAGCAACTCGTCGGCTTCGATCTCATCGGAGGCAAGGCCGCACTCGATGAGGTGTTGAACGATCTGTTCGTAGTTGTAACCGAGAGCGATGCGGCAGTGTTCTACCTTGGTGGTGATCTCATTCAATCTCTTGCTCTCCTGTGCCATCATGCGAAGTATATCTGATGTCATTCCAGTGCTCCCTGATTCTTTTGATTCGTTTGGTCGTCGCTGATTCATGAACGTTCATGATCCTACTGGCTTGTCTCTGCGTGTAGCCTCTGCTTAGAAGCAACACAAGATCCCGCATCTTCGGGGTCAACCTGTCCCAAGGGATCGAGCTGGGGGGAGGGGGTTGATTGTTTGGTTTGCCGGGGATGTAACCCAAGTCGGTGAAGTTGTACTCTCGCTTGTTTGCCACACGGGTTTTTATTTCTCCCCCCACGTATCTGGTGGTGGTGATGCCGTTGACCTTGCGGTACTTACGGATGAGGTAATCGTAGAGGCGGGGCTTGAGGTAGGTGATGTAGCTGCCTTTGTCTGGATCCCACGAAGGAAGCAACGACATGCAGACTTCATAACCCTCATTGATAATCTCATCAAACTCCCAACGTGGGAATGAAAGCAAACGGGGGCGTACCCACCACCTGAGAAATGCAAGAAGATCATCTTGGCTTACCTCCTTGGACATGACTCAAGTGTATCAAAGAAAGGCAACGTCCTATTTTTGATTCGACAGTAGGCACAACAAAAAAAGCCCTCACACCCGCGAGGAGCATGAGGGCCGGAGGGATGAAGACTTTTACTTACACGCCAGTCGGGATGTCATTCCCTTCTCGAATGACCTTGGCGTTGTTGACGACATTGCTCTTCTTGGCTTCCTCTGCTTCTGCCTCATCAATGAGTTCTTGAAGAGCTTCGTGCTTGGCTCGTGAGATGAGATGTTCAGTGAGTGCTTCGAGGATCGTGTTGATGTGGTGCCCTGTCTTGTGGAGTTCGCTTACAAACTCCATCCCTTCCTTGGTGCTGAGGTCACCATTGAAGGTATCCTTGAACTGTTCAAGAATCTGGTCTCTGATGTGTTCCATTGCGGTATTCCTCCTCTTTCTTTATTGAGAATGGTGTGATTAATCGGGCCTTACTCCAGTCATCAACCACGTAGCGAGTCCCCCATGCACCAGCAGGTAGTTGGTGGTGGATGAAACTTGCGACGGAGTAGATGGACTCGAGTTCCTCTGTGTTTGCACAAAGAACTGCAGATACAAAGTCGTTCTTGAGTGCTCGATGCAGGAAGGCTGAAGGCTTGGTCCCAGTCTCGAACCAAGCGATCAGCTGTTCCTTGATGTGTGGGGGCATGAGTTTGTCATAGCCTTCGAAGTTCATCATCGGTTGGTAGTCTCCAGCATCATGGCGTAAAGCATTGAGCCAAAGAATACAACCCCGAACATCAGAAGTGCAAACTCGATGATGCGACACATCTTCTCGAATGCAGCGCGTGACATGCTATCGCTCTCCCTTCTGCTTGAGCTGAGCCCAGTAGTTGAAGACTGCCTTTGACTCCGCATGGGTTACCCAGAATTCAGACAGAAGGAAGTCAGGTGCAGCAAGCATGTTGGTCTTGCCTGAAGCTTGAAGGTTGTCGAGGAAGGTAAGCATCTTGTCGAGCTCCTCCACCTCAGGCTTTGATGTCGTAGTCATGAAAAGTTGCCTCCACTTGTGAGTTGGGGGGTGAGCCCGACATACTGGTCGAGCAGCTTGGTGAGCCTGCTTGTGCGTGCAGGCTGGACGGCAGGTGATGGTCTGTTCTTTGCAACTTCAGTGAAGCAGTTGAGCAGGGACCAGTAACTGTTGCCAGACAGTTCAGAGTGACCACCGGGTCCTTCACCTGCGATGGAACGATCCCACTCACGGATGACGTGAGGGATGTGGGTTGCAGTCACTGCCTGATATCTGAGTGCAGTGATGAGGATGTCGTTGAACGCGGTGCTGTCTTTGACTGCGTTGTGCTTGTAGACTCCGTACCGTTCGTTGACTCCCTCCATGTAGTCATGGAGCTGGGTGAAGTTGTCGTAGATGACACGGGGCAGGTCACGAATGACGTTGCGAGTGTGTCGTCTGCTGAACTGCATCATGTCACCGTAGAAGGCCATGTTGTCACAGACGAAACAACTCTGACCAAAAGCAGCAGAGGCAGGGATCTGACCGTCGTGACCATTCCTGATCCCGAGAGTGAAGTCGTAGATGTTGTTGCCATCGGAGTCTGTGGGAACTCCACAGTTGTTACTGGGATCCTTGATCTTGAAGTACCCGAAGTACCGCTGCTTCCTCTTCATGAGAGCGTGAGCTTCTTCGACAACCTGAAGGTTGAAGTCATCCAGAACTTCGAGGACTTGATTCACGAGGGTGGCGTGAGGCACTGGTGTGTATGTGTTACTGGTGATGCTGTCTTCGACGACGACGTTGCATACGTCGTCCCAAGTTGCGTGGCTTGCACCGCAGTGCAGCATGAGGCCATTCATATTTCGGACTCCAATGAGGGTACGATGGTGGCAGTGCAACCATCTGACTTTGTTTGCTTCTGCATGGTCTGCTTCCATGCAGTGTAGATGTTGAGGACTGTGACCTCATTGCCCTGTGCGAGAATCATCGGTTGTTTGATTGGAAGGCAAGAATCAAAATCATTCCGAATGATATGGGGCATGAGGGGTGAAGCAGGCTCTACCCACATCTCGTAGAGCCTGTTGTTGATGTGGAATGCACCCTTGAGGGTAGTGGTCATGCGACTCTTTCTTTGTGGTAGCGGACACGTACTGATGTGAACCAAGTGTCCTCATCGTGAGGGTTGATGCCGTGATGTCGAACTCTGGTGATGGGCTTACGCTCATTGACAGGGCATCGAACGTCACGGGCTGCGTGGTCAGGATGTTCTCGAAGGCCAAAGCCACGTCGCCTGATGTTGGTCCGGGAGTACAAGCTGGGAGGAGATGGCAGCTTGTTGGTGGTACCAGTGAGCATTGATGCTGCATTGAGCAGATCTTGCTCTTCAGGTGATGAGGTTTGAATCTCGAAGTCGTCATCGTCAGACCAATACGCATAGTCACCAAGTGCATCGGGGGACTGCGGATTGGGGTCAGCATGGACATCGAAAGAATCGGTCTCAGCTACGGGTACGTTGCCGAATGATCCGAGGTCGGATGCAGCGACAGCGTGTGCTCTTCGTATAGTCATGGTCATCCTTGACATGAAAGTGGACAGGTCAGTGAGGTATGTAGGTACGCTCACTGACCTGTCCTTGGCTGTACACAGTCAACGCTTGACTGTGAGGTTGGGCTTCTTGGTGGAGTCGTGAGGTGCAGCGGCCTTGAAGGTCTCACCCTTGGCGAGAGCACGGGGCTTCTCCTTGATGTCCACGTTGCGCCACTCACCGGACTCGATGACGTGGATCCAGCACTGACCACCGATCAGGCAGCTGAAGTCGAATCCACCCTGACCAAGCATGAACTTGCTGAAGTCAGCGAGCTTGTCACTCTGGTCAGTTGCATTGAGGTATGCAACAACCTTCTGCTTGGCGATGTCACGGACTGCGTTCTTGGGATGCTCGAAGTTGAGGCGATCAAGAACCTGCTTGTTGATGCCATCATCAACGACATTGCAGACGATGGTGATGGAGAGAGGCTCACCGGGCTTGGATGCAGTGACGTTGGAGATGTCACAGGCATAGCCACCTGCGGACACGGGAGCGTCCACGTCGATGAACTGAGTACGATTGAGGATCAAAGTCATGATGTTGTCTTTCTAAAAGAGTAGAAAAGGTGAGAGGGGAATACTTCCCCCCGGCCACACGGCGGGGGGAAGTAGGCCCACAAAGTAGGAAGGGGTTAGACCGGGATCTTGTCATCAGGGAAGCATCGAGAGTCCTGACTGTCCACTGTCATGTTGCAGTGGAACTGACGGAGTTCGACCATGAACTCAGGGAGTTCAGTCCACCCGATGTAGTCAAGCCATTCAAGCTGTTCATTGTCAGTGTCGTGCATGTTGAGCTTTTGAAGGAGCCACTCCTCTCGACTGCGGCGCATTGCATACCCAGCTTTGAGTGCATCGGCAGTGTTATCGAAGATGGACATGGATGGGATCTCTTCGAAGCCATCCAACTGGGTCACTGTCTGTGTGACGTTGCGGTTCTTGAACACAGTGAGTACCACTGGTTGATAGAAGGTCTTTGATTCACGCAAGGGCATGTTGATTCTCCATCTTTGCGTCGAGTTCAAGTTTTTGGATCATGGTTTCTACGTCGAGGTCGTAGTCATCGAGGTCGTTGAAGTTTAGAAACAGCGCGTATGCTTCGTCTGTGCAGTGCTTTTGCAGAATGACATCCATCTGATACTGAGCGGATCGTCCTTTTCTGTATTGACGTACAAGCTGTCTCCACTTTTTGCGTGGCAGTCTCTTCATGTTGATTCTCCATTGGACAATTTGATTCGCCGCCTTTGGGGGAGGGGAGTCCAAGCGTCAGCCTGGACTCCCCGTAGACTCAAGGACAGTTAGCGACCTCGACGGAGGTGCCGTACTTCGGGACGAGTTGCGTGTCGCTCGTCGGCATCAGGTCGCCGATCTGCGTGTTGCGTGCGTTGCGGTTCACTCGGTCGATGACGACTGTGATCTCCGGCTGGTCCTCGAACTGGATCTCGAATCGGCTGCTGCCGTCCGGCTGCTGGGTGACTGCGTTCTCGTCAGCTGCGAGGCTGTTGGCTCGATCCAAGATGGATGCGACCTGTTCGAGGCGCGTGTTGAATGCGCGACGTGCGCCCGCGTGTGATTCGGGGGTGACCCAGCTGAGCAGGGCACCGCGATCGGTACGGAGTTCGACCACGGTGGTGCCGTCGTGCTGCGCCACAGCCACGGACTGGACGATGCAGGTGGTGGCGTGGTCGGTGGTGGTGTCGCGAAGTGAAGTGATGTCGAAAGTCATTGAAAGCTCCTAGAAAGGGGAAATGTGAAAGAAAACAAGAGAGGGAGACGACTCCCCCGTGCAAGCGGGGGTCGTCGCCCGGAGGTCAGGACGCGGAGGGCCGGTTGTTTGTGCTTCTTGCCTCGAACAGAAGGAACTCAGTGAAAGCTGAGGCGAGTGGCTCCCAGTTGCCAGTGGTCTTGCCGATGAGGGCGGCCTCGTGGACCTTCACCTCCAGCTTGCCGAGCGGAGTCCCCTTGGTTTTGGCCTTGGCGATTAGGTTCCGAAAGTAGGTGCGGAAGTCGTCGTTCGGGTTAGTCATGGTGTACTCCAGTGAATGTGAGATAGAAGTAGAGGGGCTCCCCTCTGACCAAGAGGCAGAGGGGTGACCCGCACGGGGTACGACCGGGTAGTGGTGGTGGACACGGGGTGTGCAGGTGTGTGGTTCCGGGGTACGAACTAGGACGATGTGAAGGTAGGGGGTGGGGGTACGTGCGTGTGTAGGTGTGCGTTACGGGGTCTTCAGTTGTGAAGACTGGGTACCACTGGCTTCTGGTGTGTAGTTGTGCCGAAGATTGTTTGAGTTATGTGTCAACCCCGTCGGCCCCCTGCGTGTGCGTTGTCTTTGTTGACGTAACA
>TARA_R100001463_G_scaffold24810_2_pt1 | contig 16420 bp, 8 predicted proteins | sample TARA_R100001463 | Tara Oceans TARA_R100001463 (sample SAMEA2622242) | marine metagenome | biome: marine biome (ENVO:00000447); feature: deep chlorophyll maximum layer (ENVO:xxxxxxxx); material: "saline water (ENVO:00002010), including plankton (ENVO:xxxxxxxx)" | depth 40 m
GATTTGTCTTTCTTTAGCTTCGTATTCTGCGACTTTACCTTTAAGAAACACATTTTGCTCTCGCATTTCTTTCCAGTTCTTGTCACCGCTACTCGCTTGTTCTGAGTTATTCAGTTCTTCTGTCATATTCTTTTGTCCTATCTTTATACAGTTTTTTTACAAGAGGTGTATAAGTAACCTCTGCTTTTCGTTCTCTACTGTTTTTAATTTGACAGGTCTTGTCAGTAGGCATCAAGACCGATTACAATATCGAAGGTCAAGTTTAACCCCCAGACCTGTCTACAGGGTCATATTAAGTATAACAGATTATTCGTCAATGCAAGTTAGGATTCTTCTAAACCTACAACTTCGCCAGTTCGTAATTGTTTAGCACCTGCTGCTGCTGATGATGCAGATGTAATTTGTGATTCTACTCTTCGTATGCTTTGTCCAATACCTTGGTCACCTAGTTCTGTAGCTTGTACATACTCAGTTTCAGATATTGGTCCTCTACCAAATCTCTCTGCTCCTCCTGATAATCCAGGTAATATAGTTGACGCACCTTGAAAACCTCTTCTAGCTTGTGCTTGTGAAAGACCTTGCTGTTGTAGTCCTCTTGCTGCAGCTACAGTTAATACTGAAGAACCTAAAGCTGTTTCTGCCTCTGCAATTATTTGACTTTGCCTAATCTGATTATCTAATACTGCTGTACTTAGTCTTGGTGAAACAAACATACCAAAGATAGACTCTTCATTAAGGTCTAAATTAAACTCTCTCATATAGACTTCTTGTACTTGTGGTATGTTTTGTACAATGTTTTGATAACCTGTTTGTAATCTCTCTGAAAACTCTTGTGGCGAAACATCACCTGATATAGCTTCTACAATATCTTCTCCAAATACTTGTGGGTTAAGGTTGTAGTTTCTTAATTCTAATTCCATAAATTCTTTAGCAACAATGTACTCTTGTTCAGTCATTCTTAATGTGCCATCAGTTTTTCTAATGCCTGGATATACTGTTTCCATTAATGGGTCTGACCTCATCTGTAATATTGCTAACTGACTATCACCAGTATCTATAAAACCTTGTACATAAACATCTATCAATCTTTCATCAAGATAAGGAAATCTTAGTTTAGCTTCTTCTTTTGTTGACAATCCTGTAGATTCAACTGGTGTGTAATCTACAGTAGAAGTTCTAGGTGTGTAAACGCCTCCGCCACCATCTGAGCCAGAGCCACCACCACTTGATTTATTAGCTAATAAAGTTGCATCTCTTTGTGCGTTTAATCTATCTATTTCTGCTTGTACATTTGCATCTGTATATGTTCCTGCAGCATCTTGTTGTGATATGTATCTACCATCTGAACCCTGCACAATAATATACTTAGAAGGTGTTTCAGTATTATCAGGTATTACAGATTCTTTATCTTCTACTGTTTTAGAACCAACAAATTCTTTTATAAGTTCTGTTTCTTTATCCATGTCAGATGTAGTGTCAGGTGTTATATTTCTTGTTCTATTAAATACTTCTTCTGATTCACCTCTAGCAATAGCTTCTGCTTCGCTGCTAAATCCTAATTGTTGCCACCATTCCATACTATCTCCTAATTAAACGCTGCTGACAAATCTTGTTTAAAATTACCTGCCATACCACGCATAACATCTTGCTGTACACCTGGTGTGTCTATGTAATCATTTCTGATTTGTTTACCTATTACTGTATAATCCCCTTTAAAATCTTTTGCTAACCTATCCATATACGCTTTAAATTCTTTATTTGGTGCTTGTTTAGTTATTTGAAATCCATAGTTATATAATGCTGCTGACCATGTTGAGTGTTTAGCTCCTGCAAAATGTGGATTTAGCTTATCATGTGCCATTTGTAATTCTTCTATAATCTTTTCTTTACCTGTATTAGTGTCTTGTTCAGCATCAAGTCTTAACATACCTGCATACTTTGCTAATACTCCAGACTCTGCGTAACCTGATAAAACATCTTCACCTACATAATCAATAATAAGATTTTCTGCTGCTAGTTCTCCTGTCTTAGTAGGTTCTATTGTTCCAATATATTGTCTATACGATTCAGGTAGAGCTTCATCTCCTCCTGCAATACTTCTGTAATAAGGGTCAGATAACAATCTTAATATTTCAAATCCTTTATCACCACTCATTTGGTCACCTTCTATCATCATTCCAGATGATACATCTAAAGCTAGTTGTGCAGATAAATTATTAAATCCTGAACCAGTCAAACCAAGTGCTGTCATATCTACATTAAAGTTTTCTTTATTCTGTGACAGTTGTGCTTTAGCTCGTTCAGGTGCTAATAGTTCTAATTGTATCCATTCTCTTTCTTGGTCTGTGGTGTTTAAAAAATAAGGTGTATTTTCTATATCTGTAGGAGTTACTGGTTGACCTGTCAATGCTGAAGAAGCATATAACTTTATTATGTCATCTTCATATATCCAGTTGCCAACTATTGCAGCTTGTGTTATCAATGATTTATCCAAAGCTGACTCAATGTCTGACCATGATTTATCGTCTGGGTCTTGTAACTCTGCATAGTTCATAACAGGTACAAATAATCTTTCGTTGACATTTTCCCACTCTTCTTTTGTATAACTTTGTACATTTGCAGGTGCTTGTCCACCATCAAAATAGTTCATTGAATCTATATAGACAACTAAAGGTAAGCTGTACTCTGGACCTGACACATTAAATATGCCATAGTATTCGTTATCAACTTGTATTACTTCGTCTGCTTCTATGTATTCTGGTGCAAAAGCCATTATTGTCCTATTTTTTCTGTTGCCTGGTCAAAACTATATACAGGTTCTGACGAGCTATTCTCACTACCTATACTACCAAATAATGAAAAAATTGCTTTACTTAATTGCCAACCAGGAGAATATTTAGTAAGTTTCTCTTGTTCTAGTTGTTTTTTAAATAAGCTACCAAAATCATTATCTTCTAGAAATTTTTCTCCTGCAGGTGTTCTGTAAAAAGACTGTAAGTCTTGTGGTATTTGGAGTTTCTGTACAGCTTCTTCTTCAAGTTCTTTAGGCAATAAAAATCTAGTTAATGATTCTTGAAACTGACTTGGTTGTTGTGGTGCTTTTCTTTGTGATTCATCATAAGCGTACATAGCAGCTGAAACTAATTCAGCACCTGCTGCTCCTATGTCTGCAGCTATATAAGATGGCAATACTTTATTTACTGGTAATGAAGCAAAACCTAAACTCTTTGCGAAATCATCTATGTAAGGTGTAACTTTAGCTAAAGCACCTTCTACTAATACATCTCCTGGTGCTAACACTGGTGCAACTTTAGCTAGTCCTCTTAGTCCAAGCGCACCTGCTGCAGGACCAACAGCTTTTGCTCCTTTATATACTTCACCTAAAGCATCTGATGTTTTTTGCACAAAGTCTTTGTTACTTTCTACAAATCTCTTAGCAAAATCTTTAGCAAGTTCTATATCAATACCTCTGTTACGCATATCTTTTTGTACTGCAAATTTAAGTTCTTCTTGTGTAGGTGCAGTAGAAAATATGTGATTAGTTAGTGATGTGTCTAATAAGTGTATTTCATCAACAAATGTTTCTGCTATAGGATTATTAGATGCTATGTAGCCTTTAAAGTTTCCTGAATCCCAATATTGATTTACATACTGAAACCTATTACCTAATATGTTTTCTATTTCTTGTACAGATACTTGTTTGTCACCCATAGGTCCAACAATGTTTTGATATTTAGAATTTATTTGTTCCTCTGTGTAATAAAGTCTTTTAAAGTCATCCTTCATTTTTTCATTATTTTGATAGATAACATCATTGTTTGTAAACTTCTCTTCTATGAATAATATTCCATCATCAGCTAATACATTGTCTGCAATAAAATCTATTTGTGCCTGTCTATTTTTATCAACAAACTGAAAAGCCATAGCTTCATGTACTACATCATACTTACCAGTTTTCATTTGCACATCAGGATTTCTTATTTTAGTTCTCTCATCTTTCACGCCACCTGCAAAAAACTCTGCAAATTTTACTCTGTCATCTTGATTAAAATAAACTCCTTGGTCATCAATAACATAAGAAAATGCTTCATGTCTAAACCTTGAATTAACTGGTGTTTGTATTTTATTATACAATTCGTTTGCTTTTGGACTAGGTTCTATTATTTCTACATATACTTTTTCACCACCAATTTCAGCTACTGTGTTACCCCAAGCACCTTCTGTACCACCAATATCTAACACTTTTATTGTTCCAGTATCGTTAATAACTTTGTCATGTTTGTCTAGCATATTACTAAGAGCTTGTGCTTTTACAATTTGTGTTTCGTAAACTGTAGGTATAGAAGTAAAATAATGTGGATTAAAATCTCCACCTTGTGCTACATATTTATTGTATATATCTTGCGCATTTTGTAGTTGTGGATTATTTAATTCTATTATTTGTTCGTAAGGTTTATTAGGTTTTAAATCTGGATTCATTCCAGAAATAAGGTCGTTAAAAAAGTTTTGTGAAGATTGACCTAATTCATTTAATCTTTTTGTAATGTTTGTTATTTCAAAACCTTGTTTAGGATAAGCCTCAGTATTACTACCACGAATCACCCAACTTTCTTTATAATCTTTTAACTCTTGTGGAGTTTCAAAATTGAAAGGTGCTTTTGCTCCTGGTTTATTTGCTGCTTCTGTTAAAACAATTACTTCTCGTTCTCTACCATGGCTTAAACCTAGTGCATCTAAATCTAACATATTGTTTTTATTGATTACATAACTACCTATACCACCACCTTGAAAATTTGGTGTAAATTTCATTTGGTACATTACTCCTGATGCAGAGTTAAAACTTTTAGACATAGACTGCCAGGTGTTAAATCTATTTAGGTCGCCACCTCTCCATAAAATGAAATAGTCGTTTGGATTTTCACTATATATATTTTTATGAGCGTTTAATAATACTTCACGCATTCTAGGTTTTAAATTTTCAAATTGACCTCGTTCATTTATCATATCTAAAACAATTTTTCTATCTAAATCTTGTAAATGAAAATTGTTATCCAACACAAGATTGTATTTAGCTTCTAATTCAGGATTATCTCCACCTAAAGGTATCATAGATTTTATAGGTATTTCATCTGTAAAAATACCTATTTTCACTATATCAGCTAAAGCATCTGATTGGTTCATTTTGTGATATGGATAAATTTCATATTGACTTTGTGAAGCCATATAAATAAAAAATCTTGTTATATCTACATCAGTAGCTGTACCTGCTTTTAAAGATTTTAAAATTTCTTTTCCTGTCGAATAATTTTGGTCTGGATAGGTTGTAATAACTTCAAACTTATTAGGACCAAATATCATATTAGGTTTTATTACATCATATTCCCATTCAGGTATTAGTATCTGCGTTCTATCAACTTTAGCTGTGTTTTTCATCCTAGTTTCTAATAACGCAGGTCCATCATCTACTACATTTGTAGGTGTGTCTGTATATGGTTGTTTATATTTATCGTATTGTTCTTGTGTTATTTTACCCTGACTTAATTTTCTTAATAAATCTTCGTCTAGCGGTGAAGTCTGATAATACTTTGTGTTGACCTCTTCGTTAAACACAGCAAGTCTTTCTTCGTCAACAAGAGATACATCAACTGCATCTGCATTACGCACATACAATGAAGAGCTACCTGCATCTTCAATTTCATTTGTATAAATAATAACATCTGCATCACCTGATAAAACTTGTATTATTTCTTCCTTGCTTTGAAAGACTCCAGACTTAGGTTTGTATGAAACGCCATCAATTTTTATTTCTGAAACTTTACCAAGACCAGGAGCATTTTCTGCAAATAACTCGTACTGTAAAAATTCAGAACTAACAACTGTAGATTTTGTATTGTATGTAGTTTCACCTTGTTTTCTAAAAGTATTAACAATTTCAATTTCTTTACCAGATATATCAAATACTTTTGCATCTGGTTTTACCTTCATTTCATACAAGTTGTACTTACTATTTACATCAAAATCACCACGATACACATCTAAAGGTACACCATCTTGCATACGAGATACATACTCACTTTGTAAAGCAAAATCTTCTTTTCGACCAAATACATATTCAGCATCTGTATTACGAAAAGTTTCTATACTACCTTCTTCTGCATCATAGAGTAAACCTCCTGCATCAAATCTTTCTATCTCTACTGGATAACCATCATCTAAGACATATAAATTTATACCTTGATAGCCATCAAGTTCTATAAGAAATTGTATATCTTGACTCTTTGGAGGTACTGCTTCATTAAAGTGTTCAAAGCCAAATTGAATTTGTTTTTCTGGTAATGTATACTCACCATCTTCAATAACATATTCTAAGCCATCAAGTTCATTGACTAACTCATCATACGCATCTCTTAAAGCCCTTGTATAAAAGTTTTTAATATTTTCTTTACCATACTGTAATGATGCTCTGTCTAATGCAGCATTGTATGTACCGAAGTGGGTATCACTAGCGTCAGATAAATTTTCTATTCGACTGTGATAGTAAGTTTGTTTTCTTGGTGTTTCTTCTGCCATCTTATGGCTCTAGTAAATCTATTATTTCCTGTGTTGTAACTGGTGTTCCCATAAAATTTATTTCAGTTGGTTTAGCTACAGAGCGTTCTTTAAAAGTTGTAGGGTCTTTTTTCTTAAAACTTGTGACTGTATCAAAGTACTTTAAAAAATTATCTTTTTTATATTCTGGTCTTAGTCTGTTTATTCTAGTTTGGTATTGTGCTTCTTCAAAAGTAGGTGCTTGTTTAGGAACTTGTGATGAATACTCTTGTGGCTCTTCTGCAGTTTTTTCTTCCATAGGTGGCATAGTAGTTGTTGTATTTAGTATAGGACCTGGTTCAAAACCATCTTCAGGCTCTGGTATTCCTATGTCATCTGGTGTATTTACATACTCAACATATTGGTTTTCTAAATCTTTTTTTAATGCTTGTGCGTCATCATTTTCTAAATCTGCAAACTTTTGTGTTGTTAACACATAAGCAGCATCTATTGCTACTTTAAAATCATCAGTAGATTCATCTTGCATTTTTGTTGCAAGAGTGTATTTAAAAACTAAAGCATTAGCATTAAGGTCTGCTTCTGTTGCAAACCAATTTTCGACAAATTTCTTTTGTTCTTGTGTAAAGTTTTTCTCTGAACTTAATTTAGCTTTGTTTGTAGAAAGTATTTTATCTTGTTTAGGAGTAACCCCTGGTAGTTCTACACCTAATTCTTTCATAGCTTGGTATATTCCAGGAGCCATAGAATCTATGTTTGCTTGAAAAATTCCCCAAGATGGAGATATTTTATCTTCAGCATCCCTTACAAAAGGTACACCACTGACTCTTGATTCATAACCTGCAATAGGAACAATGTATTCTATAACTTCTTCTTGTACACCAACACTTCTAAGTGCTTCTATAACTTCTGGTACTGAGTAACTATCTTGTTCCATTATCCTAATCCTGTTCTAGCAGTTGTTAAGAAGTTACTCTTAAACAATGTTGCATTATCTCTTTGAAAATCTCTATCTTGTACACCTTGTATTCTAGTAGCATCTCTGCTTTCTACCATCTCTCTTAACTTACCATCTACATCAATAGCTTCTGGTATTTGTTTTTCCTCTGCTAGTGACTCTGCACTAGGAACGATATATATACCTGTACTTGTTTCAAGCACCCTACCTTCGTTTACTGCCTTTTGGTATTCAATACCTTCAGGTGTTTCTAGTGATGGTGGTGATGATACGAATTGTGTAGTACCAAGTAGTAAATCTTTTAGACCTACAGCTTTACTCTCTATTTCTGTTTGTCTTGCTTCTGCTTGTGTAGATAATTCTATAAATGCTTCACCAATATCTTTATAATCTCTTGCAGTTGCTTTAAGACCTAATTCACCATAAAGACTATCTACTTTAGCTTTAGCTTCACTAGCTGAGGGTTTTGGTTTATTTACACCAGAGTAACCAAGTGTTGTAAGAATCTCTGATAATTGTGTACCAGACTCATTTTGTAATTTGTATTCGTTTAATGCACTACGCCATTGGTTCTGCATACTTAATCCAGATTCCATATCAACTTCCCAACTTCGTGAGTCGTTAGCGTATGCTAAAACATTGTTCATGTACTTAGATAAGTTTTTATCCCAGACACCTAGCGTTTCAGGAGCAGGTCCACCTGCTTCTACAATAAGCTGTTGTATCTCGAATAAATCATCTCTTTGCCAAAATAAGTTCCAACCATCATCTTTTTTATATGGTGCTTCTACTGGGTTACCATTAGTACCCATAACTTGTTCACCTTCTCTTGTTACATAAACTCCATCAGCATCATAAAAGTTTCCGCCTAATGTTAAAACATTACTTACACCTGCTACTTGATTAGATTCGTTATAAGCAAAACTTTGTTCTGGTGTTGCAATACCAAAAGAACTTATAGCTTCTTCACTTAAAGTTGCATCTATTTGATTAGCAAAATTAACATCATTTTCTACAGATGAATTAAATGATTCTTTTGTTTTACCTGTTAAATCACTTACATCTGTTCCATAAGTACCATAGAATTTTATAACATTATCGTTATACTCTATAGGTGAATCTCCATATTGTTCTTTTAAATCTTGTTCTAATCTTTGAAGGTTTATTTTAACTTCTGCTAAATCTGCATCTCCTCTGTCAATGTTTTTAAAAAACACTACAGATGGTAAAGCACTTACACCAGGAATAGACATTAAATCATCTATAGAAAAGCTACCTACTTGATGGTCTTGTGCAAACTTACCTAATACGCCTACTTCTTGTACATAAGAAATAAAATCTTTTGATAGTAACGCTGATAAAAATCCTGACTTGTTACCTTCGTAAGTTCTATAATCTATTGATTCAACACTCATTAATCCTCATATCTTGTATTGTCGACTTCATAAAATAGAATACCATAAAATATTTGATTAAAAAATGTATCTGGATATTCTTCAATTAAATCTTTACCATAATCTGCCAATATCTCTCTAGCAACAGCACTTCTTTCAGCTTGTCCAGTTAGTGGACTTATTGTAGGTGGACTAGCTTTTAACCATGTAGCACCATCTACTGTACCGCCATAAGTCATAGCATCTTCTATTTGATTTCTTTTGTTTAAATATTTTTCTAAAGGTGTGTATTCAGGACTACTAGATAACTGTGGTTCGTCTTTCCAAGTTTCTAACTCCATAATATCTAATGATGGGTCAGCTTTTATTTCACCTATACCTAAAGAAGCAAAACCTTTTATGCCATACTCATCTTCTTTTTGCCTTCTAAATAATGCGTAATTACCATTAACCCATTTTCTACCTTTTTTGTTATCTTTGTCAGCTATTTCATTAAGTTCATCTTTTTTGTTTTGTAACTCTCTCTCTAACAAAGTTTGTCTAACTAACAAATCCCACTCTGATTCTGTGTAGTAATCTCTTAGTGCATCAAAATCACCAGACCATACCCAGTCATCATCAATGGTGTCAGGTCTAATGTAGTATGCAGTTCTTGGTTTTCTTTCCATGAGTTCTCTGTTTTCTTGTTTAGACCAAAATTGAACAGCACTTTCTGTATAAGGTGTTTTAACAGAAGGTTTTCTTTTTTGTTGAATTAATGGAATAGGATTAACACCAAATCTATCAATAAACTCTGACTGTGTTGTAGTGTAATCGTAATCATTAATCTCTAGCATTCTTCTATACTCTTTAACTAATGATTGAACAAACCACCATTGACCATCTTTATCTTGTATTTCCATTCTAGGTTGCAAACCTGTAGGTAAAGTAGCTTGTACAGCACCTCTAATTAACCATTGATTGTTTGCTGCATCTTTATAATTTTCTAGGTTCTGTGCTGCTAAACCTGAATCAGTAGGGTCTATGATACCTTTAGCGTACAAAACACCTAATGTATCTATAACAGAACTAGCGTATCTTGCATCCTGTATTTCATCTGAGTTATTAGTAAAGTATTCTGCGGTCATCATTTTTTGTATAGCAGATGGTATAAACTCAAAAACAAGTTGAGTAGCAGATGGATTCATTCGGTAATCACCTAATATAGTTTCTTCTAGTACTTTAGGCAAACCATTACCTATGTTGTCTAAAAACTCTAATGCCCAAACTTCTCTTGAACCAACGCCAGGTAAGAAACCATTAGCTGTAACTAAGTTAAGTGCAGACAAAAATCCTGCAGGTCTTACTCTTACACCTTGTTGTCGTAAATCTTCTCCAAAAAAGTTTTTTTGTATTACATTAAATGGGTCAGGGTAAGTAAACATACGCTTACCAGTTACTGGGTCTTTAAAGAAAAAGCCCATCTCTGCATCCCAAGGTTTACCTTCATCTCCTGCTTCAAAAGCAATTCTGGTTTTATTAAATTTTTGTGGTCCTTGACCCATTAAAGTTCCCCAAGACTTATAAACCTCTGCACCTATCTCTGGAAATGGAATATAGGCAGATAAACTATCAGAGAACTGATGTCTTGATTTAGTACTATATAGTAAATCAATAACAGTTGTTCCTGCTTTTTTACCAAGAATGTTCATCAATATATCCATATCTTGTATCTCATCTAAGAAACCAACTTCTTTTTGTGCAGATATTTTATCAACAATTTCTTGTAATATTTTTTCTCCAAACTTACTACCTCGTAAAGATTGCTCAGCACCTTTTAGAAAATCCATAGCTAAATCTTCTGTCATAGTTGGTATAGCTTCCATTCCATGTTCATATATACTCCACCTGTACAATGGGTCACGATTAGCAATATCAGATGGTCCAGTTAAAAATACATTGTATAGTTTTTCCAATATATCATCATATTTTCTACCTAGTCTATCTGCATCAAATTTGTTATTTAAACTGTTATACGCACCATTAACTCTATCAGGGAATATGTTCACATCTTTTTTAAATATTTTCCATATATCGTTATAGTATTTTGATGTCTGTCCTTTAATACTTTTAATACCAGAACCTTGTGTAGCTAATATCCAACTCTCTAACCAATCAGTACCATCTGCAAATCCACCATTTTTAAGAAAGTTTAATGCAGAGGATGATGCACTATCTAGTCCATATTCGTACAATGGGTAAACCTTAACACCATCTCTAAATCTTATTTCTGTAGCCCAATCTTCTGTACGCATTGTTCCAGTCAATGGGTCTTTAATTTTGTATTCACCACCGATATGTCTTGATATTCTATAACCAAGTGCCTCTAAGTTATTACGCAAAGCAACAGGGTTTGCTAATTCTTCTTTAGCTTGTCTACCTCGTAAATCAGCTTCTTTGACTAACTTAGTCATTACTTGTTTACCATCATAAGATTTAAGCAACCACTCTATTGTTGAATCAATTCCATCATTTAATAATCTTTGTGTAATAGGGTTTTTAGCTAAAAGTATTGTTTGATGTATCCAATTTCTTATATAATTTTGGTCTATAGCCCCATTAACAATTTTGTCATAACTAACAAAAGCACCATCTAGTGCTGTTTTGTTTGTTGGTTCAAAAAATTGTGACATAGCTTTTCTTGACATAGCTTGTAAATAATCTTCTTGTAAAGGTAACCAACTACCATCAGGAGCAACATTAGCTATACCTCGTTTTGTTCTTTTTATAACTTTTGCTACATCAAAGTTTGTATCAAATAATGCTTCCATAATTTGTTTTCTAACAACAATATCATTAGTAGCAGCATCTCTTAATAATTCTTTATTAGGTGATTCTTTGTTTACAAACCACATAAGGTTATCACCTGTGTCTATAGCTTTGTTCCATTTTGACAATTCGGTAGAATCTAAGAAGTTTTTTAACCATACAGCATTCCTTGTTTCGTCTGGTATAAAAGCACTAAGTTGTTTACCTTTGATTCCTAATGTAGCTAAACCAACAAGAGCTTTTTCTATAGATTTTGTAGAGGTATCTTTGAGTGGTGGTATTGTAACTGATACATCTATGTAAACTCTGTTATCTGTTTTATCTAACCACCAACCTAATACATGGTTTTCTTTTCTTAAATATTTTTGTCTTAGTGGTGATTGTGGAGATTCTACTAAATAATTTATTAACAATGGCTCTATCAGTTCATCTACAGGTGTACCAATAGGTTTATTTAAAGCGACTGCCATTTCTTGTGTATTAAATGAATCTCCTAAATTCTTATATGGACTTACAGCACCAAACTGTGCAGGATTAACTTCGCCTGTTTGTAGGTTTATAGAACCTCCATTAGGATTGTCTGATATTACTTTACCAATAGACCTACCATCATTTGCATTTTCTTTTAATGCACCTTTGTATTGTTTAAGTGATTTTACAGGTTCAATATTTAACTCTCTAAATATAAAATCTCTACCATCACCACCATTTAAAACCCATGACACATAATCATCAGATGCCATACCATATTCATTAACACCAATCTTCATGTGTTTAAGTAATCGTTCTACTTGTGGGTATTCCATTTGTGCAGCTTTTACAAACTCTGGACCAAGGATTTCTTCCATCATAGCCATTTCTCTTTTTTTAATTCTTGTTCCCCATAAGACATCACCATAAGCATTTTGCATTTCTAGTGTTGTGCCTTTAGCCATTTTTACTGCATAATAAGAAAGCGGATGGTTAAGTCCTACACGAGAACCACTAAATATAATACGCAACATTTCTTCTGGTATAACTCTTGCTATCAGTGCAGGTCTAAGCATCCATACAGGTTTAAGAACTTTTTGTAATAAATAATCTTCATACATAGCTCCTAATGTTGTTTGTCCACCAGGTGTTGCTCTACCAGTTCTTGGGTCAGTTTTTAACTTTCTACCACCCATTCTTTTGATTAATCTATTAGTAACTTTTTCAGTAGGTTCATCAATAAAATTTCTAAGATTAGATTTTTTAGTGCCTACAACATTTCTCCATATAGGAAAAAATCTTTCTAGTTCTGAATAGTCAATCAATGTTATGTAATTATCGACATACTCTGAAACCATTTGTGCAGTAGGTACAGCTTCAAATACTGTTTCATCTTTACCAGTTTTTGTTTTAGTTTTTGTTCTTACTTTAAACTTAACTCCTGGGTACGCTAATTGTCTTCCACTTTCTTCTGTAGTGTTGTATCTTCTTAAATCTGACTCATTAGCTAAAAATTCCATAGATTCTTTTATTTCATCTTTAAAATCTCCTAAGTCTGGATTTCTTTCTACAATTTTTTCTCCAACTTCTTTATACACTTCTTTTACTGTTGCCAACATATCTTGTGGATTATCAGTATCTAAAATTTGCTCCATATATTTATTTCTAGAATCATTACTAAATCTTGCAGACTTCATAATGCCATCTAGGTTTCTAGCACTCTCTCCAATATTTTTACCTGATAATTGTTTACCTGGTGCTAAGTCAAAGAATCTACTCATTCTTCTAGGAATAGATGAGCGTAAATCTCCACCTACTCCAATTATTCCTGTGAATAGATTGTCTGCTGCTGTTGAATTAAAAACAGCTGCAACTTTGTTAGCTTGTTCCATAAGTTTTCTAGCTCCACCAACATCAGTATCTTTACCTAATAATTTTTTAGCTATAAGGTTAGAACCTTCTCCCAATAGATTTGGTTGTATAGGTAATTTTAATTGATTACCTTCTGATATAGCTCTTACAACATCATCATTAAGACCATAACGCAATTTCATAGCGTCATCAACACCTGCTAAATTACCATTTTGCATTAGTGATGTTAAAACTGTTTTCATAAAGTTTTTATCGTCAATGACAGTAAGCAACCTAAGTAACTCTACAGGTGCTTTGTTTAATCCTGGCATATCCATCAATGTAGCTAAATCAGCATTAGCAACAAAAGCATCAAGAAGTTTATCTCCTCTTTTAGTATTAAGTACTTGTGTTGCGGTACGACCAAACATTAATTTTCTAGCTTCTTTTGGTGAAATTACTTTTGATGTACCATCTGATAGTTGCATAGTTCCACCCTTAATTGTTTTAACAAATTGATTTATTAGTGGAATGTTCTTTATATCATCTCCAACTTTTGCAGTCTTAAATGCTTGTTGCATACCATCATCAACTAGACTTCTAAGTCCTAACTTTGCACCAGATAAATAACCTAAAGCAGCATTAGTTGGGTCACCAAAGACTCTAAAAGCACCATCTAAAGCAGCAGAACCAATAGCGTATCCTAAATCATCCTTAGTAAAGAATTGACCTGCAACTACTCTACCTGGTGATATGTTTACTTTTCCTGCTTTTCTGGTTTCTGTTTTAAATTGATTTTCTTTTTGCTCAAAGCGTTCTGTTATAGGTACACCATAAATTTCTTCCGCTTCTGAATAAGCATCTCTGTCTGCAAGACCTGACCTTTTTAAATCTTTGTATCCCTGTGTTTCTTCTATTGGTGTTGAAGAAGGAAAATATCCTTGTCCTAAGTTAAGAGGTCTACCTGCTTTTATTTCATCATAGGCTAAGTTAAACTCTGTAGGTCCATAAGCATCTTTGCTTTCTTTATATACATCAGCAAACTTATCTCCTACTAAAGCTCTTCGTACTCTGTCTGCAGCTTTATCTCCATCTACTCCAGGAATAAAACTAGCAGCACCTGTTAACCCACCAATAAATGTGTTAGCAGCAACTGCTTGAAATTTGTTAGTTCCTGTTTCATCTGCAGCAACTACAGAAGATTTAAAGTTTCTTGATATTGGTTGAAACCCAAGGTCTAACATTAGTAAACCTAATTGTGATGCTCTTTTTCTTTTAGATACTGCATTAATAGCTTGTTGATTTTGTTTTATAACAACATTGTTTTGTCTTTCAGCTAACTGTAAAGCTAAATCTGAATCGTGTTGTACACCAAGCATAGCTCCATACATAACAAGTTTTGCATCCATGTTCGGATACGCTCTTGATATGTTTGCAGCGTTTTGTGCTATCTCAGGTGTAACTGTATTTTTAAAAAAGTCTAATTCGTTTAGATTCGCTTTTGTATTATCAGCTAGATATGATTCTAACTCTGGTGGACCAAATAATATTTGTCTGTAGTCTGCCATTAAATACCAAAATAATCTTCAGGGTCTTTCCCTAATTGTGGTTGTGGCACAATATCTTCGGCTAGTAGTTCGTCAAATATAGGGTCGTTAGTTAAGTTTTTTGCTGTTATTAAAAAGTTTTGTAATGTGTTTGTAGGTATAACTCTTGGTCCATTACTACCAGGACCTACAGGTATACCTGCTGTGTTTGGTTCAAATTGTTTAGTTGTAGGTGCTGAGAGGTTCATAGGTTGTGGGATTCTACCGACATTAGGAGGTCCACTTGTTAAAGCAGTTTCTTTGTCAACTGGCGGTGCAGAATCTATTTGCGCTTGTATAGCAGCAGTTTGCCCTGTTGGGTCACCTTCCATTCTTGTAGGTGCAACAATATCTGCAAAAGTTCCTCCGCCTGTCATGTCAGTTTCTTGTGTTAATGCACTTGGTTTTCTACCTCTAGGCATTATCATCTCCTCCATCTACATTAAATCCTAATTTAATATTTATATAAACACCTGGTATTGGTGTAGGAACTATGAAATGAGTTATAGGTACATCTTCTTCTGAAATTAAATCAGTAGTAATGATGGTATCTTCTAGCTCTACATCATCCCAATCTTCACCATTGATAATGTCATAAAATTTCTGATTAATGATATTTTCTTCCATTATGCTCCTTCTGGTTGTGGTTGTTGCCCCAAAGCTCCTAATACTTGTTCTATACCGACTGGTGATTGACCTAAACCCATACCTTGTTCTTGTGGAACTCCTTGTTGTAATAACGCAAGTTCTTCAGGACTTGGTTCTTCACCTTGTGCTGTATAAAATTTATCTAGTATATCTTCCATTTGTGATGGATTCTTTCTTATTTCTATTGCTGCCATTGTAGCTTTATTGTCACCTTGTGCAGCTTGTGCCATCAAAGATTCAAACAAAACAGTTTCTGCTTTTTCAGCATGTATTCTCTGTTGTATCTTTGTAATGTTATCTAATCCATCCATGTTTTCTTGTAATGTTTGTGTATCAATAATGCCTTGTTGTTTTAATTGCAACCCTGTAATTATTTTTTGTGGCTCATCAAATCCTGCCATTACTCCATACACTCGTCTTGTTTCATACATTTCTGATATATCAGTATTAGGTATGTATGTTTCTTTAAAAGCTGTGCCATTGTGCATACCTGCTATTGGTTTACGCTTTGCACTAAACAATGCCTCATCATATTCCAAACGCTTTGAGTCAAGTTGCTCAATAGCTTCTTTTAGTACAGTCTGATATTCTCTAACATGCAAAGATGCAGACTGACCTAGTTCTTCTAATCCTCTACCTGTAACAAATGAGTTAGGTGA
>TARA_R100001463_G_scaffold103499_3_pt1 | contig 16405 bp, 7 predicted proteins | sample TARA_R100001463 | Tara Oceans TARA_R100001463 (sample SAMEA2622242) | marine metagenome | biome: marine biome (ENVO:00000447); feature: deep chlorophyll maximum layer (ENVO:xxxxxxxx); material: "saline water (ENVO:00002010), including plankton (ENVO:xxxxxxxx)" | depth 40 m
GTAAAACTATTAGTAACAGTGATCGTTTGTTTGGTTATCAATGGCAGACGGGGCTTGTGTTTGATCAGATTAATCATGTGTTTATTAATGATGGTACTGGCTTGGGCAAGACTCGTTCTGCGTTGTCTTGTCTTGAGAATAATTTCAAGATGGGTCCTAATCTTATCATTTGCCCTAAGATAGCTATTGATGCGTGGACTCGTGAGATTGATTTTCTTTGGGGTGCTGGTGTAGCTGATTATATTACTATTGTTGGTGATAAGAATGAGCGTGCTGAGCGTTTACAGCATATCAATGATGTAGATTTTGTTATTATCACGTATGATTTGTTGATCAAACATATTAGTTGTCGTCATTGGCAGGGTTCTAAGAAGTTACCTCAAGGTGAGCTTGATAATATTAAGTGGAATGCTGTTATTGCTGATGAGTCTCATCGTATTAAGAATCCGCAAGCTTTGAGGACTCGTTGTGCTTGGACTGCTTCTTTTAATGCGAGCAAACGTATAGCGTTGACTGCTACTCCTATTACTGTTGATCCTCAGGATTTGTGGGGTCAGCTTAGGTTCTTGTCACCGAAAGAGTTTAGTTCTATTGGCAAGTTCCGTGATCGTTTCCTTAATATGCAGAAGAATCAGCATGGTGGTGTGGATTGTTTGGGTTGGAAACCTTATGGTGAGTTGCATTATCAGCAGATTATGGGTTGGCGTACTGTTCGCCGTACTTTTGAGTCTCCTGAAGTTCAACATGCTATGAAGGATATGACTATACCTGAAGAGGGTCCGCTTAGTGTTAGGCATTTGGATTTAACTCCCCTTCAGGAGAAGGCATATAAACAGATGAAGGATCATCTTGTTTTAGCGTTGAAGGATTGGGATGGTACGACTATTGCTCAGAATCATTTGGATATGTTTATTAAGTTGCGTCAGATAGCTAATGGGATGCCTGTTACGACTGATGATATGAAGGTTGTTGGTTTGGATGTTCCTTCTAATAAAGCTTCGGCTTGTTTAGAGATCATTCAGGACGCTGATTGCAATGTTGTTGTATTTGCTGAGCATTCTAAGGTAGCTGGTATGTTGTTTAGATTCCTTGAAGATAAGCTTGATAGTCGTTTCACTACGAGGATTATTACTGGTGAGACTAGGCAACCTACTAGGCTTTCTTATATTAATGAGTTTCAGAGTGATGAATATGAGGATAAGAAAGTTTTGGTATGTACTACAGGCACTATGTCTGAGTCAGTGTCGCTTACTAATGCAGGTCTTCTTATATTTGCTCAAGAGCCTGCGTCTATGCAACAGTTCATCCAATGTCGTGGTCGTGTCCGCAGGATAGGTTCTAATATTGTTGTTCCTGTTATCTCTTTGCGTTCTAGAAATACTGTTGAGGATAAGCTGGCAGGTAAGATGAGTTTGAAGTTGGATTTCCTCCGTGAGTATCTACTTCAGATGAAAGGCGACAAATCCCTGTAATCTAGGGTATCATCTAAGCGTGACTCCTAAGGTACTGTTCTATGACATAGAAACAGCCCCTAATTTATCGTATGTGTGGGGTCATTATCAGCAAGATGTTATAGCTCATGAACGTGAGTGGTACATGTTGTGTTTTGCTTGGCGTTGGGGTCATCAGAAAAAAGTTCATGCCTGTGCTCTCCCTGATTACCCTGACGCTTATGCAAAAGATCCTGAGAATGATTACCATGTGTGTAAGAAATTGCATGAGTTGTTTGATGAGGCTGACATTATTGTCGCCCATAATGGAGATAAATTTGATTACAAGAAAGCGAATGCTAGGTTTATTGCGAATGAACTGGGGCCAGCATCACCTGTGGCTAGCATTGATACTCTTAAGGTTGCTCGCAAGCATTTTAACTTTACTACTAATCACCTCAATCATTTAGGTAAGTACCTTAATATAGGTGTGAAGACAGATACTGGTGGCTTTAAAACATGGGCTGGCTGTATGCGTGGTGATCCTAAAGCATGGAATACTATGGTGAAATATAACAAGCAGGATATTAACTTGTTGTATGACGTGTACATGGCTCTTCGTCCTTGGATGGACAATCATCCGAACACTAATATGTGGACTGAAGAAGATGGTTGTCCTACATGTGGTTCAGATAACCTTCAGAAGCGAGGGTTCAGGTACAATAAGACTTCTAAGTATCAGAGATGGCAATGCATGAGCTGTTATTCTTACAGCAAAAGCAGGATTGCTGATAAAACTTTTAAGCCTGATATCGTACCGTAAAAAAAGAAAAAAGACCTTAAAAAAGAAAGGAAAAGAAAATGTTGAATAATACTATTGACGTTCATGAGGATTTATCAGCTCATGAACCTGATGAAACCTATTTAGTTTCTGCGTATATATCAAAGATACCTAGACACACACCTCATGTTGATGAATGGAATGAGTTTGTGTTTCAATACACTGTTTGTCTTGGGATACCACATCCTAGTTCATCACAGTTATACCGTCATGGTAGTCGGAGCTTTGATACCTATGATGAAGCTTGTGAAAGTTTGAATATTTACTTAGCTGGTTTTTATGCTAGGGAGGATTGATGCCTACAGTAATTGAGAGAACTAACGAAGCAGGTATATACTCTCGTCCTGCTGGTCGTATGAGTATCTCTGCTACAGGACTTGTGTCTTATAGTCAGTGTGCTCGTAGATTTAAATGGTCACGTGAAGATAACTGGCAATATGATGGCCCTAAAAAGGCTAACGCTATGTGCCTTGGCTCTATGGTCCATTACTTTCTTGAGATGGGAATACCGTACATGTTTGATGGCGGTGGTCCTGCTACTGCTACTCATAACTGCAGTAAAGAACTTGATTCTTGGATAGCTGAGTATACAGATAATGAGATGGTTCAAACACAAATATACACAGATATAGTTCCTTACGCTAAGTTCATGGCGACACAGGCTTTCAACTGGTTTGATGAGACAAAATTTTGGGATCGTTATGACATAGTGTCAATGGAGAAAGATTATGCTTGGGATATTGCACCACGTTGGGAGCTTCGCTGTCGTCCTGATCTTATTGTACGTGATCGGGTCACTGGCACGTTAGGCATTATTGATTTCAAGACTGGTCAGTCTATTGATCAAGCTCCGATGAACTCTGATTGGCAGATGCGTACCATGGCTGTTGTCATTGAGAATCTATTACATGAAGAGGTTGCTTTCGGTGGTCATCTCCGTATCAAGAAGATCAAATCCAATCGGGGCAAACCTCCTTACGTTCAGCTTAATGAGATGCGTTTTGATAAGGAACGTATTGAGTTGGCAGAAAATGAAATTATGAATTTGATGATACAAATGGGCCATGATAAGATACACTTACCTTCACCTACTTGGACTTGTCCCTCAATGTGTAGCTTTTATGATGCATGTGAGGCTAAGAGTGCTAACCAAGATTGGGAATATGTAATAGAAGTTGACCACAAGAAAGGAACAGATGAGTGATCTAAAAGTTTACTTACATATACATGGTGTGTTCGGGTCAGGTAAAACAGCCTTCGGGTTGACTGCTCCAGCTCCACGTTTAATAGCTGATGTTGAGGGTGCTTCCTTCAAGTCAAAATATGGAGGGTACAAACAGCTATGGTCTGACTGGGATCAAGAAAGTATACCTGAAACTGTCGTCTATCCTATTAAGAAAGAGGATGACCTTAGGATGCTTATTGATTACCTTAAGTTAGGTGACCATCCCTTTGAAAGTTTTATAGTTGATAGTTTAACGTTGTATCAAACCAAGCTAAAGCGTGAGCTTCAGCAACCTAACAAAGCATTTAATCCTGATGCTGAGTTCACATTCCATGCGTGGAATCGTGTGCTTAATCATATGCTTATGCAATGTGAAGACTTGTTGTCTTGTGTTGAACCAAGCGCAAACAAACCTATCAATGTGTGCCTCATCTCAGCTACTGATCGTGAAGCTCACTACATGCGTCCTCTATTAGAGGGACAGATCAGGAAACGATTGCCCGGTTTGGTAGATATTCATGGGCATATTAAATTGCAACGTGATAAAGATAATGTGCAACGACAAGTGCTACAATTTGAACCTAGCGATTTAGTAGATGCAAAGTGTCGGCTTTGGCAAGTTGCAGAACAACATCCGGATGGCTACATTGTAGACCCTACGATAGAAAATATAATTAAAAGTCTCAATAATAATAGAGAAGAATAGGAGAGGTATTATGCCTTCATTTAGTAATTTGCGTTCCGAAGCGGAGGAGCGTTGGAAACCCGAAGAGGGTGGAATGTATTCCGTATGTGCTGTTGAGGTGCGTGTAGGAGAAACCAAGAATGGTTATCCTGCTATCAACTTATGGCTTGAAGTTATTGGTAACACACCTGATGCAGGTGAACGGTTCTGGGATGGTACGTATTTCTCAGCTAACAAACGTGGCAATAACATGTCATTCGCTAAGCTTGAAGCTGCGAGTAAGGAATTGACTGAATCTTTTTGGGCTTCAGATCCTGACGAGGTAGCAGTAGAGCAGAAGCTTATGGGTTCTACATTCCAAGTTCAAACCACGTTTGAAGAGAACCGTGACGGTGGAGATCCATGGTTGCGTTGTACGTATTTACCTTCTGAAGATAAATCACAACCTGATTTTTAATATGACTGGGGGCTGACATGAATCCGGATGTAGCAACTTCCGTAGCTAATCAAGCAAGCGCTAAGACTCTGCGGAAGGAGTTACATCCGGCAGTCGTCCTTAGCTATTATAATCATGAGCCTGAGATCGTTGGAAGACTTAGGCTTAGTTATTGTTCCCCATTTAGGGATGACACCAACCCTTCATTTGATGTGTTTAGGAGTAGGTCACATGAGTGGAGGGTTGGTGATTTCGCTGAAGGATGGCAAGGTTCTTCTATAGATTTGATACTTCGTTTCAATACTGATTGGAACACTGATCAAGCTATTGACTTTGCCAGAGTATTGTATGCTAACCAGTTAGCTTCTGGTGCTGAGTATGATACTTCTTCAACGATGAACCAGCGTGAGTTTAGGTGGCCGAACCCTAAGCACAGCGATCAAGCTGCTCAGCGCTGGCATTACTATTACAGTCGGACGCATCCGTGCTTGCCTCCTGTAGGGTATCTCCGTTCGGCGTTCCGCATTCATGTCATGGCGAATGAGATGGTGTGGGTTCCTTACTATGATGATGAGCATCGTGTTACTGGTTACAAAACGTTGTCTCGTAGTGGTGGTAAGCGTGCTGGTGTGGGTTCTAAGATGTCTTTGTATGGTAACAAGGAGTTCTTGTCTCGTCTTAAGTATTCTAATCACCCTGTAATAATATGTGAGGGTGAGTCTGACACGTGGGTAATGGACTATTTGTATGGTGATGAGTATGTAGTTGTAGGATTTCCGGGCGCTAATCAAAATGTGCAGGAAATGCTTGGTGTTTTTGAGGATTCTGTTTGGTCTGAGCGTCATATATGTATTGTCTTTGATGGTGATGCAGCCGGTACTTCTGGTCGTGCTCAGGTAGCTCAATGGTTGTACAATAAGAATGCTATAGTTACTATGACTCCGTTGCCTGATGGCAAGGACGTTGCTGATATGCAGGAGGATGATATTCGTGACGTGTTTGATGAGTGGCAGATGCCTTATGGTGAGCCTCAGAAGGTAGCTCGTGCAGGTACTATCTATCGTAGGCTTACTGCTGATGGTTCTACTGGTACTGAGATTACGAACTGGGCTTTTGATATTGATAGGTTCTTGATTGGTGAGGACTCTGAATCGTGGGCGTTAGAGGGTACTGTTATTCCTACTGGTCGTAAGGCTACGATTACTTCTGCTACGTTTAGGTCTGTTCAGAAACTTATTGATTGGTCGCAACGTAATACACGTCAGTTCTTTGGTAACACTACTGATGCTCAGAAATTAGGGTCTTACCTGTTAGATCAGGCTACACTTAGTCCTGTGGGTAGAATGACTACACGTATAGGTCTTCATCGTGGTGATTTTGTTTGGCCTGATGGTTCTATTGGTGATCAGGATTGGAAGTACATTAGTAAGGAGACTGGGTTAACGTTAGATGATCGTCAAGTTATGTTAGCTCCACGTGTTACTCCTTCTAAAGTTTTACAGACGCTTCAAAAGATGTCGGAGCTTCATATTTTTGATGTCACTATTCCACTGATGTGCTGGCTTGCTGTCGCTCCGTTGCGTCCCTTGTTCAGAGAATTTCCTATACTACATATTTCTGGTACGTCTGGCTCAGGTAAAACTACCTTGACTCAGGTCATGATGTTTATGTTCAGTGGTTCTAGGATTACATCTAACCTTACGACTACTACTCCGTATGCTATCTCTGCTCACTTTATGGCATCTAATGCTTTCCCTATTTGGTTTGATGAGTATAGGTTAGGCGCTAGAGATGATGCTCGTAAGACTTTGGATCAGTTGTTACGTGATACGTACACTGGTCAGGTATCTACTAAAGGTTCTATGAGTAATAACCGTGCTGAAGTTACTCAGATCTTGACTGATACGCCTGTGATTATAACTGGTGAAGATACTCTGTCTGAGAAATCTCATGTTGATAGGTCTATCATTTTGAATATACCTATGGAAGGTAAAGACAAAGAGGCTCTTGCTTACTTTGACTTTGAAGAACCTGTAGCTCATAACTATTTGTCGTGGTTGCATAGAAACTTTCTAACTACTGAGGTGTTGTTACCTGATGTTACGTTACCTGATGATTTGTCCCCTCGGCAACGGCATAATTTCCTAGTGTTACATTATGGTTACGAACTTATATCTAATTGGATAGAAGATCTACGTGTTGATACTTCTTCCACGTGGGAGCTACCAGAACTATCGTTTAATCTTGCGTTACGTGACGCTCGTGTAGCTACTGAAGAAGATCCTATTATGGAATTGATACGTTGGGCGTATGAAGCTGATGAGAATGCTGTCTTTGCCTTGGAAGGTGAAGATAAAATAGGTATATCTACTATTGAATTGATGCGTTTGCAGAATGCTCCTTGGGGTCCCAAGTTACCGTTACCTTTTGAGAAACATACAGCGTTTGCTCGTTGGTTAGAAGATCATTTGAATGCTACGAAGGATCGTGTGTTCTATAATGGTAAGCAACGAAGAGTGTATGTGATAGATAGAGATGTGGTGATGGAATGAGAAGTTTAGATGATCCTAAAACTCGCAGTACTTTGTTGATGGCTATTGCTGTTGGCAAGACTAGAGCTGAGGCGTGTGGTGATGCTGGTATTACTGTACAAACGTTACGCCGTCAAGAAAAACATGACCCTGATTTCGCTGATCAAGTGTTAGATGCTGAAGAAGCTGCCTTTGATCAGGTAGAAAGACGTATGCGTGAGATGGCTGTGGCTGGTGATTCTTCTATGATTAAAGAGTATCGTTCTCTTAAGCGTAGGCGTGAGGCTAGAGAAGCTAGGACTTCTAAGCTTGAGGTTGAGTCTACTCACACACATGTTCTTGAAGCTACTGATACTATTCGTGAGCTGATTGGCACGTTGAAGCAACGTCAGCTTAGTGCCAGTGTGATAGAAGCTGAGATTATTGACGAGGAACCAGTGAAGCAGGAGGAGATTGAGGCATAGAGCCTTGTATCCCTCCAAGTTTGAGCAGAGTATCTAGCCCTACGGCTTGCTCGCTCCTTGGATCTACCCTGTCTGGTACTTTCATTGGTATCGGTAGACCTAACGCTCTGCGTTGAGAGTTAGTTAGTCGGTTCTTTCCGTACACGAGGAAGTGCATTATGTCTTCTTGCGTGGGTCGTATTCCCATGACGAAGGATGCTATTGTAGCTACTGCTATATCTTCTTTAAGTTTTTTGTTGAACTCTTCTAGCTTTTGCCTGTCTTGGAACTTGTCTGTGTTCCAGTAGTCTATTGTTTCTATCCCAAAGAGTGTTGCTTTTGTTTGACGTGACATGTCGTCTATCCATTCAAGGAATATTTCTGGGGTAGAGTATCCTCGTTCAACTCCATCTCTCCAGAATCGTTCAGCGTCTGTGATTTGTGGACGTAAACGCTGGGCGTAATCTATTGATATTCCTAGCTTGTCAAATAAGAATCCGAGTTGTGTTTCTGATTCCAGTAAGTTTTGTTCAGCAGTATTTTTTTCATCCCACATGTTGTCTCGGTATCCTTCAATCCCGAATGTTTCCAATGTGTCTGCGTTGAATCCGAATGCTGGGTGAGCTAAGACTATGTTCATTATGTTCTGATCGCTTAGCTTAACTTTTGGTTCGCCATCTCCTACATCTTTATTAAGAATAGTTTCTACTGATTGAATAGATGCTATTACTTCATCCCATCTTTCATCATCTGTCTGGGCATTTTTGTATGTCTGGACTAGATCTATGCCGTACTCTTCAGTTAGTATCCTTCTACCTTCTGCTGATACTCCGTTTTCTGCTGAACGTATTGGATCTGCTGAATAGAATTGACCTGTCAAAAATGAATCAGCTTCTGCGTATGTTCCATAGTCTCTTAGCTCTTGCATTGAAGGTATTGCTACCCCTTTTTCTTCTAGTTCGTCTACCATTTTGTTCCATTGTGTACGCCATGCACCGATCATTCTCATTTGTTGATCATCATCTAAGAGGTAGCTGTCTACTCCAAGGAACATACCTAATGCCCTAAAGTACAGTCGTTCTTTAGGTGATAGGTTTGCTTTAAGATCTGATTCTATTTGTTGATGGTCTGCTATTACTGAAACTCCTAGGTCTATTCCTTTGCCTTCTAGCCAGTTCATTAGACCAGTCTTTTCCATTACGCTTACCATCTTTGTTACTGTTGGTATGCCTGCTCCAACGAATCGTAGTACCGCATTGTTTCCACCTTGCTCTAACATTCCTCCAGTAAATGCGTTTCGTCCGTGCATCTCATCGTATGCCCAGTTAGCGTATGATAGAGTACCACCTGATAACAGTTGTGTTACTTCTTTGATTCGTTGTCCATAGTTAATCTTGCCTGTAGCTGGATGTGCTCGTGAGATCCATTCGGGATAAGCACTGTGCGCTATAGGTAATAGCATTGGGATTGTGGCTATTCGTTCTACTGTTTCTAAAGCTGCGACTAGTGGAGTTTCAAATCTACCAGCTACTAGTCCTCCTCCTCCTAGTACGTATCCTGTTTCTCGTAACCAATCAGGCCTGAATCTATTTGGATCAAAATCTCCTCCTGAGAATGGAGAAAGCAATGATTCTACGACTGCTTCAGATAGTTTCTGTAAATGTATTACGTTTCCGGGGCTTTCCATAAGCATACGTGCTTGTAGCTCTGTGTTTTTACGCATGAATGTGTAGAAACGGCTCAAGTTATTCTTTATGCCCAGTTCAGTTGCTGTTAAATCACCGTAATCAAAGAGATAATCACGTACTCGTTGTGATGCAAGCATAGGGTTTAATGCTTTTGATTCTATCCCATCTAAGTACAGTGCTATACGTGCATTGTCTTCTATTGCTTGACCTACTTTTTGCCCTGACTTGATCACGGGGTTGTTTACTAATATGTTTCGTGCTCGCTTAGTGCTGGCTCGGTTGCCTGCTTGTAAGAATATTTGCCTATCGTATTGCAAGTCTTTAAAGAATGAACTATTTAATACAGCGTGGTGGTTAAGGTTCTTTAAATGCTTAGCGTCTTTAGGAGATAATCTAGTTGTTACTACTTGACCCCTCTTGTTTCTCATTGTTATGACACCTTTGTTGTTCTTTATGATGTCATCTATTGCCTCACCGTATGTGTGTATGAAGTTTTCTATTTGATGTTCGTGAACGAAAGCATTTATTTTCTGTAGTTTCATTGCATCATGAATGTATCTAGGGTTTCTCATGCCTGCGAGTGCCATGTTAAACCAGTTACCTCCATGGTTTCTGGCGTGGAATCCTACACCTGCGATGAGAGGAACGGTAGCGTAAGCTGACCATGATGTGTTGAGCTGACGTGAGAAGTTCATCATGGTGCTTTGCATGTAGCCATCTTTTATTCGTGGCATAATGTCTTGCATAAGATGCTTTGTTATCTCAGTATCTAGTAGTACTGCATGTGTTTCTCCACCAACTTTATGCACTGTGTATTTTTTCAACTCAGGATGACTGGACACTTTTTCTATTAATGATTCCATAGTCATATCCCAATCACCAAGGTTTTCTGCCGATATAACTTCTCGCCTACCTGTGTTAAATGACCTCCAAGTAAAGGAGAACACTCCGTCATCCGATCCTTTTGGAGGAGCATGAAAATCTCCATCTATTGCAGCAGGTCTTTGCGTCCACTTATCAGCAGTTTGTGGACTCTCTAACCATTTCTGTCGGTAGTATGCACGAGCTTCATTGTTAACGTGAGGTATTGGATCATCCCAACCAACAGAACCTCCACCAATTCTTGGACCTTGTGACGTTGGTCTATACGTTCCATCATCTATTGATTTAGTTTTAGTTACTACATCTTCTAATGCAAATTCTTGACGTATCTTTCCTAAAACCTTAGGAAAGTTTCTTTCCCAAAATTGATCATGTTTAACTGGATACCTAATGGGTTGTTTCCCTGTCTTTTTAAGCAGGTTAATAAGTTTTGGATTTTGTTTTATTGATTCACGAATAAGATTTTCCATTAACCTTGCGTCAAATTGACTTAGTTCATCATCAGGTGTTAACCGTGAAGCGTCAGGTTTCCTTCTATCCGAATACTTAGGGTTGTTAGCACGATCCCATCCATATTTTATTGCTTCGTCTTCATCCATCACACCTTGATGCTTTGAAGCACCTATCTTCTCTCCCTTTTTCTTAGGCAAATATTTGTTGTATGTTGGCTTGTGAAACTTTCCTGTCTTTAAAGTTTGATACGCATGTTCAACGCTCATGAACTCCATTGCTTCATCTATGTCATCCCATCCTTCTAAGTGTTTAGGATTGAACGTAAACTTTCTTTTCCATTCCCTTGAAAGCACATTAAATTCGTTCTTAACGTTCTTTGCAATTTCTACAGGAGGCAGATTACCATCCCAATAGGGGGTATCTTCAACATGATTAATAATTCTTTGTTCAGTTCTTGTTGTAGTCTGTCCTGTTATAGGATCTTCTTTAACTGGCTTTGTTTTCCAGTTGTTTTGATACCATTCACCTATTTCTTTCGCCCAGTCTTCACGATTTTTTAATGGGACATCAGGTCGCATAGGTCCACGTGGTTTACTAAACGGTATACCTATCTCTTCCGATTCTTTAATTAACGTATTTAATTCATCAGGAGTAGCTCGTACTTTGGTAGCTACATAGCGTCCATCTCTTTGTTCAAACGTAAAATCATTTAATAAATCTATGACTCGTTTGTTAATTTTATTGTCAGCTTCAGCCAATGTCTTAGTATGTAATGCTTCTGCTTCTTCAAGTTCTTTAGTCGCTCTCTTTAATATTGCATCGTCAGCTTCTACAACGTTATCTATTCTGCGGAGATCTTTTAGATCTCTACCCATTCCTTGCCATTCAGTTTCTAAAGCTTGCTGACTCATGCTAGAGACTTTGCTTTTACCTGCTTGTCCTGCTGAGCCTCCGTCAAACATGTTGGCTAGTTCACGCATCTTAGCGACAAGATATTGTAATGTTTTAGGTGCTCTTGTGGAGAGTTGAGCTGCGCCTGTCCCTAGATTAAGTACACCTTTCTTAGATACTGGAAAATGTATGTTCTCAAATTCTCCAGTAGACATCTTTTGAAGTATTGTTTCAACGTCTTCATCTATCATTGCCTTATTCTTGCCAAGATTTTTATCAGACCAGTAATCTTTAGTGCCTCTACCAGTACTATTCTTTGTCCTTACACCAATAGCATTACGTTCATTTCTTATTTGCGCTTGAGTTTTACTTGGCGTTTTCGCCCTTCCAGTGTGTTGTATCTTTGCAGACGCTACGTTATCTCCGAAAACGTACAACGTTTTAGGATTAGCTTTGAGTACTGCTGGTGTCATATGCACATCAGTTTTAAGAACAGCTACCTTACCAATTTGTTGTTCAACTTTAGGTACTTGATGTATTAAAGGTTTGTACGCTATTGCATTTGGATCTACTTTTTCAAATGTCATTCGGTATCTTGGCCATTGTGCATTGCCTTGTACACGTGGGTCCATGGGTTTCCCATTAGGTCTACCGTATGCTTTTTTAATGAATGTATCTAGATCTTTGTACCCTTCGGAAGCAAGGATTCTTGCTACTAACTTATCGTCTTCCCACCATTTATCGCCAAGTCTTTTAAAGCTGGTAATTTTTACTAGCTGTCTACGTCCTCCAGTTTTGTCCGCCATCGTTATGATGTCGCCTTCTTTAATAGACTTGATGCTCGCACCAAATGCTTTTTCCCAAGCGCTTTGACTACGTGTTGTTGAAGTTCTATCTCCACTTAATATGAAATCGTGAAGATCTTTATTGCCTTTGCCTTCTACTAAATCGCTTTGTCTTGCACTTACCCTGAATGAACTACGTACTACTACTTCTTCTTGAGCATCTAACGCACCAATTACACGCTTATCTCCCTCCCATTGCCCTACTCTTCTAAACGTGAGACTTACACGTGGTAAATCATCTATGAAATCTATTTGATGGAAAAGATCTCTTTGGAATTTACCACCTGACATAATATAGATGTCTCCATCTGTAATAAGATGTGATTCTAGCTCTTTAGCTATTCGCCCTGTTGGAAGTTTCTTACCTTCAGGCCCTATCCATGTTTGCTTTTGCGGTCCAATATTTACTCTGGCATTTCCTCCATAGCTGACAGTCATCACTGGAGAGTAACCTGTATCTTTTGCTTTTATTCCACCAAGATTAAATATGTCTTCAGCATCTGCGTGAGCGACAAGGCCTTCGCTTACTCTTGCTTCCTCTACTAATGCACGAGCCTTATCTTCAGGAACTCCTTTCTTTATAAAAGTTCTTATAAGATTTTCACGGTTCGCAGATATGATTGCTTCTTTGTTCTTATAACCATTGACCAAAACACTATTAAAATAGCCTTTAGGATATCCCATTTTAGTAGCAGCTTCATCAGCTAAAGTTTGGAACTCATCAGGCATAGCACGAGCAGCATGTTCAGCGCCTCTGTATTTGTACGGTTGAGGACCAAACCAAGATTGTCTATGGTTCCCTCCTTTCCAAGATGTATTCCAAAAAGCTGTATTAAGTTTTTCGTCCATACTTTTAATGATTGACATTATGTCTTTGAAGCCGTTACTTTTACCCTTTTTGCGTAGTATCCGTACACCATGTTCACTAGTAACTACGTTCTCTATGTCATCAAGTTTTGGAAGTAACTTGCTAAACTCTTCTTCAGCGATAGGTCGCATCCTAGGAGTCACAGCTTGCGGTGTAGTCAACTGAGTTATTGATTCATCAGGTGCTCTTACTCCTTGAGCGAGAGGACCATCAGGTAATGTCTCTATTATCTCACGAGTAATTCTGTCAACTATTTCTTCATTAACATCTATGTTTCTAGGACCTGCTACGTTTAAGTTCTTAACTCCATGTTTCCTTAACCATTCATGGAACCATCGTATTGATTCAGGAGATGAATCCTTCAATACCAAGACAGGGCGTTCTAAACCTTCAGAGAGAGAGTTGCCTTTCAGTACCATAGCGTCTGTATTTTTTGCGTAGTTAGGAACTAGTCCATTTTCCAAAGAACCTGTCATTGATGCTGCGTGGCTTGCAGCCCTATCGCTTTGCATTGGAAGATATTCTCCACGTGCAAATCGGAATGTGTCTTGGCTACCTCTACCGTCAGGGAATAGTCCAGAGAACTCGGAACCTTCTTGCTTAACATGCTTTAACATGTTTTCGCCTTGCGGGAACGGATTATCTGGTTGGTTAGGTACTGCAGATTTCCAAGCATCTGTATTTCTTTTCGCATATTTTGCAATTACTCGGTTAGTTACCCTAGTAGTACCAATCAATCTATTGAAAAAATCACCGGCACTCATGCCAGCAGGTTTAAATGCATTAGGATCAATAATTATCGTAGCGTCATGATCTATAACGTTACGTGCTGTCCTAGCTGTGTACCCAGCACGCAAAGCTGGATCATGTTTCATTCCATAAAAGTGACCAGTTGGATCGTTGTCTACACCTCGTCTGAAAGCGTTAGGTATTATCCCATCGTGACTTGTTTTAAATGGAACTTCAACAGGTCCCGCAAGACCTTCGTAATTTACGCCTCGTTTCCCTTTGTATCCTCCTCGTATTTCCTCACCTTTTTTATATGTAGTTCTACTTATTTCTTCCCCATTCTTATTTCTTCTGATCCATACAAAGTCATCGTGAGGAGCTTCATAACCTTTACCAATCCACCCATTACCTCGGTATCCTAGTTCGGCTCCTGTACGTTGACCTGCTTGATCAGCTCCAGTAGCCCAACCACCGCCAAGACCTGTTAGCCCTTCTTCATCAGGTAACGTTCCATAAGCAGCGTAGCCGTCCTCTTCCACTGTAGGGACATGACGATCTCTTAGTTTCTTAGCAATCTTTCCTCGCAAATCAAAAGTATGTACGTTACCAGCTTGGTCAGTTCTTTTAACAAACGTTCCTTGTACAGTGTGTCCACGTTGAGGTAACGTACCTGATTCTGGACCACCCCATTCAAGTTCTCTAGCATGTTCTAATGCTCCACCATGATTGTTTTGATATGCACGTTTAATGTCACGTGCCCGTGTGAGCCCAGCTTTAGCATCTCGTAACTTACCCTTAGCTACCTGTAGCGCATTTGCTGTCTCTTCAGTAGCCCCAAATGTTTTCAAAATTTGTTGCTTGATTCTGCTCAAAGTATTCTCTTGAACAGCGTTCATCGCTTTTACCCCTTCGGGAATAGGAGGTTTCCTTACTGTCCTAGAAGCTACACCGCTGGCAGATATAGGTCTTGAAAGATCTTTAGCTCGCTCTATCCCTTCTTGCAAACCTTTAAGGTTGTTGTCTAACTGTAAAAGAATTTGTTCTACGAAATCATGTGCATTTAATTGCCCCATTGGCTCTGTTTTAGCAATACTATATTCAACTACATCGTTTATAGATGGACGTAATTCAGCAGCTTCTTTATGGCTAACAAAAACACCAGACATTATGTTGTCTTTGCCAGCGTCCTTCCCCCCTAAACTTCTAAGCTTTGTAAGATCACGTGTGGCTTCTATACCTTGAACATTAAAGTCAGCTTTCTGTAATGCTTGGCTTGTGATATTAGATGAGTCACTCCAGAACGCTGTTGTTTGTTGTTGGCGTGCTTTAGGTAGACCTTCCCAAGCTTTCCTATAAATATTGTATTGCACTCGTTTTAACCACGGCATTAAAATGTCCCAGTCATCAGCACTTAAATCACCAAGAGTAACAACTTTATCCCTAGCAGGCAGTTTATCTCTCAACTGTTCTAGTTCTAATTTCTTTACGGCTGTTTTAGCTATCCGATCTTCAGTTGCAGCTATAGTATTAGCTCGTATTATTTCATCATCTGTTCCTGATGTTCCACTCTTAACTCCACGAACTTTTTGACTTTCTAATTGTTTAACTCTTTCAGTAGCACGCTGGTACTCATCAACTTTGAATTTAGAATCCTTAACAATTTCATCCAATTCTTTTTGAAGTTTCTTTATTTCTTTTTCCCTACCTGTAGACTTTTCATATCTACCGACACTTAAATCTTCAGCTTCTTTTGTTAATTTCTTAATGTCCGCAACAATTTTCTTCGCTTCAGGAGTAGCATAAGCTTTCTCAGTAAGTGTTTTTTCAAGTTTAAGTACATCATCTCTAGCAGATTTCAAACTTTCTTCAGCTATCTCAGCTTGCTGAACTATCCGATCAATCTCAATCTGCTCAGGTGAAACACCTTCACTTAATTCCCTTAACTGTAATTCTAATTTTGCCCTAGCTTTTTTCATGCCTGTAACAGCCATGTTTTGAGAACCTTGCTTACCTTTGACAAACTCAGGTCCTTTTTCTTCTATAGACTTTGCTATGTTTGCGTCTATGTCAGCAACTTGTTGCTTCTTAACTGCGTATTCCTCAGGTATAAGTTTGATTACTTCGTCTATAGCTTGCTTTGTTTCAGGAGCCAACATAGATAACTGTTCATACTCTGGCATATATCTTGCAGCTTCATCTGAGTAGCTAAATGGTATTGCCTGTTCTGTTCCATCGTCAAACTTTACGAATCCCTCAAGAGTTTCGCCGTGAGCTTTAGGGTACTTAGGAAGTTCAATTGACTCAGGCATTGGCGCATCAGTGCCTTGTTTTTGCCAAGATACATCTGCCTCAAGCTGTTCCTCAGCCCATTTCCATTCCGCAGCTTCATCAATACCGTCATCCCACACATCTCTTGGAGGCGGAGCATCATCCACATATCGTGCAGGCGGAGGAGGAC
>TARA_R100001463_G_scaffold55105_4_pt1 | contig 16373 bp, 9 predicted proteins | sample TARA_R100001463 | Tara Oceans TARA_R100001463 (sample SAMEA2622242) | marine metagenome | biome: marine biome (ENVO:00000447); feature: deep chlorophyll maximum layer (ENVO:xxxxxxxx); material: "saline water (ENVO:00002010), including plankton (ENVO:xxxxxxxx)" | depth 40 m
ACAGATTGTTCAGAAAGAAACTGGAGCTGATCCTTTCATTATGAATCCTGATGACCTTCCTCAAACAGATGAAGAATTAAACTTATACATGCAGCTTAAATATAAGCCTGCTATTGAAATTGCTGAAGAGGAAGCAATTAATACTATTTTTGCAGAAAACCACTACAATGATATTCGTAAAAGAGTTGATTATGATTTAACAGTTTTAGGAATAGGTTGTACAAAACATGAGTTTTTACCAGGTGCAGGTGTTCAAGTTAAATATGTTGACCCTGCAAATATTGTATATAGTTACACTGAAGACCCTCACTTTAAAGATTGTTTCTATTGGGGTGAAATTAAAACACTACCCATTACTGAGCTGATGAAGATTGATCAGTCTTTAACCAGAGAAGATTTGGAAGAAATATCTAAATACTCTCAGAGTTGGTATGACTATTACAATGTAGCTCAGTTTTATGAAAATGATATTTTCTATAGAGATACTGTTACTCTTATGTATTTTAATTATAAGACTACCAAGAAAGTAGTGTATAAGAAAAAAATATTAGAAAACGGAGGAACAAAAATAATAGAGAAAGATGACCAATTCAATCCTCCAATGGAAATGATGGAAGAAGGAAGGTTTGAAAAAATAGAAAAAACTATTGACGTATGGTATGATGGTATCATGGTTATGGGTACAAATATTTTACTCAAGTGGGAGCTTGCAGAAAATATGGTAAGACCTAAATCAGCTCAACAACATGCATTACCCAACTACGTAGCAGTTGCTCCAAGAATGTACAAAGGTGTTATTGAGTCTTTAACTAGACGTATGATTCCATTTGCAGACTTGATACAGATAACACACTTAAAACTACAACAAGTAATTTCAAGAGTAGTTCCTGATGGAGTATATATTGATGCTGATGGATTAAATGAAGTAGACCTTGGGACAGGTAACGCTTATAATCCTGAAGATGCTTTGAGATTATATTTCCAAACAGGTTCTGTTATAGGTAGAAGCTATACGCAAGATGGAGACTATAATCAAGGTAAAGTTCCAATTAAAGAATTACAATCTAGCTCAGGTGCAAGTAAAACACAAATGCTTATTGGAAACTATAATCATTATTTAAATATGATAAGGCAAGTAACTGGATTAAATGAAGCTAGAGATGCATCTTCACCTGATCCTAACTCGTTAGTTGGCTTACAAAAATTAGCTGCTTTAAATTCTAATGTAGCAACTAGACATATACTTGATGGTTCGTTATACATATATAGAAGTTTAGCTGAAGCAATAACATACAGAGTTGCAGATATTTTACAGTATGCAGATTTTAAAGATGATTTTGCTAATGCTATAGGTAAATATAATATAAGTATACTTGAGGATATTAAAGACTTGTATATTTATGACTTTGGTATTTTTATTGAAGTAGCTCCTGATGAAGAACAAAAGGCTCAACTAGAAGCTAACATTCAGATGGCATTATCTAAGGGTGATATTAATTTAGAAGATGCTATTGATATTAGAGAAATAAAAAACATCAAACTTGCTAATCAATTACTTAAAGTAAAACGTAAGGCATTACAAGAGCAGCAACAACAACAAGCGATGCAAGCTCAAGCAATGCAAGCTCAACAAGCATTAAAGTCACAAGAGATGAAATCACAGATGGAGATGCAAAAGCAACAAGCTGAGATACAAGGTAAGATGCAATTGAAGCAAGCTGAGATAGCCTTTGAGATTGAAAAGCAAAATAATGAGGCTATGCTTAAAAGTAAATTAATGGCTGAAGAGTTTGATTATAACATGAAGTTAAGAGACATTTCAGAAAAAGCACTTGCCCAAAGAGAAACTCAAAGAGAAAGTGCAAAGTCTGCTAGAATATCTCAAGCTAATCAAGAACAGTCAAGACTAATAAATCAAAGAAAAAATAATTTACCACCACAAAGATTTGAATCTAACGAAGACAGTTTAGATGGGTTTGATCTAGCTGAGTTTGAGCCTAGATAATGTCTAAAATCGGTATTATTTTTTTCTTATATTTGTAATAATCAAATTTAATCATATGGAATTCAAAGTAAAAGAAGTAACAGTAGGAGAAGAAAAGTCTGTACAACAGGTAGAACAAGAGCTTTTAGATAAGCATGAAGAAGGTCTTCAAGACGACCAACCAAAAGCTAAAGAACCAAAAGCTGAAGAACCAAAAGCTGAAGAACCAAAAGCTGAAGAACCTGCTGAATTAAACGAGAAAGACGTTCTTTCATATATTGGTAAAAGATATAATAAAGAAATTAATTCATTTGATGAGTTAATGAGTCAGCGAGAAACTCAGGAAGAGTTACCTGAAGATGTCGCTGCTTACTTTAAATATAAAAAAGATACAGGGAGAGGAATCAAAGATTTTGTAGAACTACAAAAAGATTTTGATGAGGTAAACCCTGATTCTTTACTTAGAGATTATTTACGTGCTACGGAAGATGGTCTTGATGAAGAGGATATACAGACCTTAATGGATGACTATTCTTTTGATGAAGAGTTAGATGAGGAAGCAGATGTAAAGAAAATTAAGTTAAAGAAGAAAAAAGCTATTGCTAAAGCAAAAGATTACTTCAAAGAAATGCAAGAGAAGTATAAGCAACCACTTGAGTCAAGGGGAACGCAGACTTCAAATGTCTCTGATGAAGAAATGGAAGGCTATAGGCAATACATCGCAAATGCGAAGTCTTATGAAGAAGAGACTGAGAGAAAAAGAGAGGTTTATAACTCTAAAACGTTAGAGGTATTTACACCAGAGTTCAAAGGTTTTGAATTTAAGATAGGTGAAGATACATTAACATATTCTCCAGGAAGTGTAGAAGAACTAAAAAAGAATGCGTTGAATCCAGGTGGTTGGGCAACCAAGTATTTAGATGACGATGGTCTTTTGAAAGATTCTGCAGGTTTTCATAGGAGTGTAGCAATTGCAAAGAATCCTGAAAAATTTGCCCAGTTCTTTTATGAGCAAGGTAAAGCTAATGCCACAGAAGATGTGATGCGTAAGACAAAAAATATCAATATGTCTGATCGTAGAGCACCAGAAGTGACAAGCAAAGGAGGAACACAATTTAAGTCTTTAAACACAGACAGTGGAAGAGGACTTAAAATTAGAAGTATAAAAAGAAAATAATTAATTTAAAAAAATAAAAATTATGGCAGGATCAGTCCAAGCTACGCCAGGTTTTGATTTGCAACCAAGTTCGCATCAAACACCTTTGGCTTCGAATTACATTACTGACTTCAACTTTTTGAATCAGTATTTACCAGATACTTACGAAAAAGAATTCGAAAGATATGGTAACAGAACAATCTCCTCATTCATTAGAATGGTAGGAGCAGAAATGCCTTCTAACTCAGACCTTATCAAATGGGCAGAGCAAGGAAGATTACACACCAAGTACGTTGATTGTGGTACTGCAGCAGTAGTAGCAGGTGGAGAAGCAGTTTTCCAAGTAAATGACGTTCTTAACCCTGCAGGTTCAACTGTACAACCAGGTTCTGGTGCAACAGTTCAGATTGCAATTAGAGTTGGTCAAACAGTTGTTGTTGTAAACAACGATGGATCAGGTGAGTTCAAAGCTATTGTTATAGCAGTTGACCTTGCAAACAACCAATTCACTGTTGCATTCTACGATGCAGGTGGTTACACTGGTGGTTCAGGATTAGGAAATGCTGATGCAAGTATTTTCATCTATGGTTCTGAATTTAAGAAAGGAACAAATGGAATGCAAGGTTCATTAGAAGCTGACGATTTCATCTTCGAAAACTCTCCAATTATCATCAAAGATAAGTATGCAGTATCAGGTTCTGATATGGCTCAAATCGGATGGATTGAGGTTACTACTGAAAATGGAGCAACAGGTTACTTATGGTACTTGAAGTCTGAGCACGAAACTCGTTTACGTTACGATGACTATTTAGAAACTGCAATGATTGAAGCAGTTCCTGCTGCTGCAGGTTCTGGTGTTGCTACACAAACTACTTCTGACCAAGTTGGAGACAAAGGGTCTGAAGGTGTATTCTATGTAGTACAACAAAGAGGTAATGTATGGGCAGGTGGAAACCCTAATGCTTTAGCAGATTTTGACGCAATCATTTCACGTTTAGACAAGCAAGGTGCTATTGAAGAGAATGTAATTTTCTTGAACAGAGACTTTGGATTTGACATCGATGATATGTTAGCAGCTCAAAACTCTTATGGAGCAGGTGGAACTTCTTATGGTCTTTTTGACAATGATGAGGAGATGGCACTTAACTTAGGATTCACAGGATTCCGTAGAGGTTATGACTTTTACAAGTCTGACTGGAAATACTTAAACGACCCAACAATGCGTGGGGGAGTTGATGGTACAGGAAGCATCAACGGATTGTTAGTACCTGCAGGTTCTACAACTGTTTATGACCAAATCCTTGGAAAGAACGCTAAGAGACCATTCTTACATGTTCGATACAGAGCTTCTGAAACTGAAGACAGACGTTACAAAACTTGGATCACTGGTTCAGCAGGAGGTGCAAGAACATCTGACTTAGATGCGATGGAAGTAAACTTCTTGAGTGAAAGAGCAGTTTGTACTTTAGGTGCAAATAACTTCTTCATCTTCCAAGATTAAGAATACCAACAAATGAAAGGGGGTCTCTTCAAAGAGACTCCTTTTTTATAAATTAAATTAAATTTTATCAAATGAAAACTACAGTAAAAAGAGTAGACAAGGTCTACAAGTTAACAAGGAATGCAGCACCTTTATCTTTCATGCTTGCAACTAGACACACTAGAAGATTCCCATTACTTTGGGTTGACCCTGAGACAGGAATAAACAGAGAATTACGTTATGCTAGAAATCAAGCTTCACCTTTTGTGGATGAGCAAGATGGTAATGCAATTATAGAGCCTGTTGTTTTTGAAGATGGATTTTTAAGAGTACCTAAATCTAACCAGGTATTACAAAGATTCTTAGATGTTCACCCACACAATGGAGTTAAGTTTAAAGAATTAGATAATGCAAAAGATGCTCAAGAGATTGTTGAAAGCATTAACATAGAGCTTGATGCAATGATAGAAGCTCGTTCTTTATCTATATCGCAACTAGAAACCTTAACAAGAGTATTGTTTCAAAAAGACCCATCTAGAATTAGTACGGATGAGATGAAGAGAGATATCTTAGTTTATGCTAAGAGAGAGCCTCAAGATTTCATGTCGGTTATAAACGACCCTGTATTAAAGCTACAAGCAACTGTACATAAGTTGTTCGAGCAAGGTCTTATTAAATACAGAAATAAAAACAAAGAAGTATGGTTTGCTACCAAAACTAATAAAACACGACTATGTGTAATACCTTTTGGAGAAGACCCAATATATATAGTGTCATCATATTTTCAATCTGACGAAGGAATTGAGGCATTAAAAGTATTAGAGAACTTAATGGAATAGTTAGTTAATAATGATTTTTCATGATTCATTAAGTAGGGAGGTCTTTTTTAAGACCTCTTTTTTTTTTGATTATCTTTGTGTAAATAATAGTTAGGATGATAAACGATATTAGAAATACAGTTTTAGCCGTATTAAACAAAAACAACTATGGCTACATCTCTCCACAAGATTTTAATCTATATGCACAACAAGCTCAAATGGATTTGTTTGAGGATTATTTTTATGCATATAACTATCAGGTTAACAAAGAAAACCAAAGAACTTCTGGAACAGGATATGCTGATATAAAAAAGGGTTATGAAGAAGTTATAGATTTTTTTTCTGTAACTACACCATTAACTCCAATAGGACCAAATTATACTGTGTATAATTTACCTTCGTTAGCTACAACAGGTTCAGATTATTACTTAATTAATAAAATAATTATTAATAATACTTTAGTGGCTTCTGGAACTACTACAGGAACAGTTGGTGGACAAAATAAAATAATAGATTCGAATGCGAACTTTACATCATCAGGTGTTCAAGTGGGAGATATTGTTTTTGTATTAATTGCTGCAGTTCCTACATATGTTACAGTCACTAGTGTTGATAGCAGTACACAACTAACTATCTCACCTAATGTTATAAATACGTTTCCATTAGATTACAAAATATACAAAGGAAGCACTATTAAAGAAGTTGAAAAAGTGCAGCAAAGTAAAATTACTTTATTAAATATGTCTCCTTTAACTGCTCCATCTTTGATGTTTCCTGCTTATACAACTGAAGGAAATGTTGCTACATTATATCCAACACCTGGATTAGGAACAGTTGTTACTTGTCAATACATACGCTATCCTAAACCTCCTAAGTGGACTTATATAGATTTAGGTAATGATAATGAACCAGTCTTTGACCAATCACAACCTGACTATCAAGACTTTGAATTGTTTCCAGATGATGCTACGGATTTAACAATGAAAATTTTACAGTATGCAGGAGTGTCAATACGTGAAGCATCAGTTGTACAATATGCAGGAGCAAAAGAGTCTGCTGAAATAAATAGCGAAAAATAATTATGTCATACATTAGTCAATACCAATATTACGAGAATGGAGGGAATGCTCCAGAGGATGCTAATTGGGGATCATACCAATATGTATCATTACAAGATATAGTTGTAAACTATCAATTAATGTATTCAGGCAATCATTCTTTGATAAACAATGAAGAAAGATACAAGATACTTTTTCATGCAAAGAGAGCTATTCAAGAATTAAACTATGATGCGTTTAAAGAAATAAAAGTTTTACAACTAACTGTATCAGAAGAATTAAGATTTATACTACCTTCTGATTATGTAAATTGGGTTAGAATATCTTATTATAAGGATGGTGTTATCAGACCAATGGTAGAAAACATTCAAGTAAATTCAGCTAAAGCTTATTTGCAAGCTAATGATTCTAGAATACTTTTTGACCAAGATGGAAATGCTATACAACCTCAATACTCACCTTTGGATTTTGCTAGAATTACAGGTCAACAACCAAGTATTTATTTAAATAGTTTAAGTCCATATAATGGATTCTTAGGATATGAATATGAAGGATGTTGGTACTTTGACTTTGCAGTTGGTGCTAGATTTGGTCTTAACACAGAAACTGCAAACGCTAATCCTACTTTTAGAATTGATAAAAAAGCAGGGGTAATCAACTTTGACTCTACGATGGCTAATGAAAGTTGCATTTTAGAATATGTTTCTGATGGTATGGAAGGTGGTGATGATACTCAGATAACTGTAAATAAACTATTTGAAGATTATGTGTACGCATATATAAGCTATCAAATATTAAATAGTAAATTAGGAGTTCAGGAGTACATAGTTAATAGAGCAAGAAAATCTAAATCAGCACTTCTAAGGAACGCAAAAATAAGATTAAGCAATATACACCCAGGAAGATTATTAATGAATCTGAGAGGTCGAGACAAGTGGATAAAATAATATGGCTAAACTTTCAAGAAACTTCGTAGCAGGTAAAATGAATAAGTCCGTTGACGAGAGACTCGTTCCAAACGGACAATATATTGATGCAGTAAATGTTAGGTTAGGATCATCTGAATCAACAGAGGTTGGAGCAGTAGAAAATTCTAAAGGAAATACTAAGCTTACTAGCTTATCATACGGAGGGGTTCTTCTAAGTAACCAAGCAAAGTGTATTGGTTCTGTAGATGATGGAGCTAATGATACTATATATTGGTTTATAACAGACCCTGCGTTTGGTTCTACAAGTCCATCAGGAAAGTTAGATTTGATTGTTTCATACAATGTAGTAACAAGCATTCTATCATATTTAGTTATAAGTGTTTCTGATGGAAGTTCATCAGGACAAACAGTATTAAACTTTGATGATAAGCATTTAATAACTGGAGTAAATGTTATTGATGGATTATTGTTTTGGACTGATGATTATAACCCTCCAAGGTTTCTTAATATACTAAGAAATTACGAAGACCCTTCAGGTAGTCCTTTAGTTGATGGTGGGGGGAATGCAAGCCTTTTAAGAGAGTCTTTGTTAGTCATAAAAAAACCACCTGCTAGAGCTCCAGAAATAGAGTTAACATTTACTAGTGGTGGACAAGAAAATTTTTTAGAAGAAAGATTTATATCTTTTGCTTACAGATATGAATACCAAGATGATGAGTATTCTGCAGTTTCACAATTTACAGATGCAGCTTTTCAACCTCAAGCTTTTAATTTTAGTCCAGAATCTTTTTTAAATGAAGGTGCTATTAATAGGTACAATACTGCCGTTATAACATATAATTCAGGAGGACCTTTAGTTACTGCAATTGATTTACTTTTTAAAGACAGTGATGGTACTATTATAAAGGTAATAGAAAAATTAAAAAAATCTGAACTAGGTTTAGCAGATAATACTAATTATACTTTTAATTTTAGAAATAGTAAAATATTTACAATACTTCCAGAGTCAGAACTTCTTAGATTATATGACAATGTTCCTTTATTAGCTAAAGCTCAAACAATTATGGGCAACAGACTAATGTATGGTAACTACATAGAAAACTATAATTTAGTAGATAAAAATAATTCGCCTGTAAGATTCGAGTACGTAACTGAATTAATAAGTGAGAATATAGGTTTAGATGAGGTTGAAGACACCTTCCTTATTTCTGAATACACTATTGATGGCTCTGTATTTATTTCAGATTCAATGTTATTAATTGAATTAGAATCAGAATTAAAAGCAGGTGGTCTTTTAAATATTGACGCAACTATTGAACATAGTGCTTTTACGGATAATACACCAACTGAAACAAGTGGTTCAGTAGATGTTCAATTTAGTTATGTATTACCTCAAGATTTTAACAATGCATACGAATTAGCTACAAGTCTAGACTTTCAAGAAAAGATAGGTATAGCAACTAATATAAAACCTGTTTTTAATATTGACCCTGCAATTGAAACTTCTTGTGATGGTGTTACATTTACTGACAGTGTTAACTGTGCTATTCCTAATATTCTAGATGGTGGCTCTCCCACATCTTGGACTAAATATGAAAGTGGTATTTCTGCACCAAATCAACCTTTAAGAATTGGTGCTTCTCCTAGTTATCCTAATCAGATTAGTATACGTTTAGTTGCTATGAGAAGAGTAAATAACACTACAACTCCAACACAAAGTGCGTATGAGTATTTTAAATGGAGTTTAGCAGAAGTTACTTATCAATCAATAAGTAATACTAAAAGCCTTCATAGTAATAGAGATTACGAAATAGGTATGGTTTACATGGATGAATTTAATAGAGCTTCAACTGCTTTAGTAAGTCCGTTAAACACAGAACATGTACCTTGTGGATTTGCAGAACTTAAAAACTCTATAAGGGTTTCTATACCACCTCAACAAAAGCCTCCGTATTGGGCAACTAAATATAAGTTTGCGATAAAGCCAAATGCTTCAACTTATGAAACAGTTTATACCAATATATTTTTTACAGACCCTGCTACAAATGACACATACTTTTTATTAGAGGGTGAAAACTCAAGAAAAGTTGAGGTAGGAGACAGGCTGATTGTAAAATCAGATACTAGTGGTGCTTTACAACGATGTGCTTATGGAACAGTTTTAGATAAAGAAGCACAACAAAGAGATTTTCTTGACCCTTTACCAACTGATGAAAACGGAAAAGAAATAAATATTCCTGCAGGAACTTACATGAAAATAAAGGCTCAAGACTTTTCTATAGCTCCAGGTGCTGACCCATTTATATTGCCAGGAAAACAAGAGATTACAGTAAAAGGAAATGATAACTATCCTATACTTGCATATACAGGATTTGCAGAGCCTGATGATGCAGGTAATTATCAGAACCTGACCATACCTGCAGGTAGTAGAATACAAATGACATTTGAGTTCGAAAGAAGAGGACCTCAAAGAGGTAATAATGCATGTGAACGTAGAAAATATAATTTAGATGTAACTTTAGTTTCATCTAATGATTATGATAATATTATTGAGTGGTTTGAAGGAGATAATGTACAATCAGTTTTAAATACAGGAACACAAGAAGTTGGTGGTAATGGAGGTCCTATAGATAATGTTTATCTAGGTATTACTAATAGTCCTTTACCATGTGCTTTTAATCTACTTAGTAATTGTACATACGGAATTACACCTGCGTTGGGAACTAATTATTACAAGTGGTTTCAAGACCCTAATACTCAAGAGATACGTTTTATAATGTCAGGTACTAGAGCTTGTGGAAGAACTAAGAAAAGAAGGTCTACTATTCGAGCAACTTGGCAAATTTTTAGAGCTGAATCTACAATTATATTTGAAACAGAGCCTACTGACGCACAACCAGATGTTTGGTATGAAGGTGCTCAAACATTTGATATTGCAAAAGGAGGTTGTAAAACTGTATTTCAAGTAGCTTCTAGTGAATCTAATCCAATTGCATTTGTATACACTTTAGATGGTATTCAATCTCAACTTGTTCTTCAACCAGGTGATTCTGCAGCAGAATGGACAGATTGTGGTTCTGCTATAATATCACCATCTACTCCACCTGATGTTCCTGCAGATGTGACAATTACTAATACTCCATATGCAGATGTGCATCTTGGAAATGTTCAAGATCAAGACGCAACAAATCCTGCAATTATTGACACAACATTTTTTAATTGTTTTGCTTTTGGTAATGGTGTAGAAAGTTATAAGGTTAGAGATTCTATAGTAGGTAAACCATTATTGTTAGGTAACAGGGTTACCACTACTTCATCAGAAGATTATAGAGAAGCCGATAGATTTGCAGACATAACTTATAGTGGTATATACAATGATGAAAGCAATGTAAATAAACTTAATGAGTTTAACCTTGGACTAATAAACTTTAAAAGAACAGAGGAATCATTTGGTCCTATTGAAAAACTATTCGCTAGAGCTACTGATATACTTACATTACAAGAAGATAAAATATCTTATGTGTTAGCAGGTAAAAATTTATTATCTGATTCAGTTCCAGGAGGAGCTATTACTTCTGTTCCTGAAGTTCTTGGAACTCAAATAGCTAGGCTAGAGGAGTATGGAATAAGTTTTAATCCTGAAAGTTTTGCAGAATATGGATTTGATAAATATTTTTCTGATCAAAAACGTGGAGTATTAATTCAATTAAAAGGTAGTTCATATTCTAACGAACAACTTACAGTTATATCAGATGCAGGAATGCGTTCATGGTTTAGAGATAAATTTATCGCAGCTCCTAATACTCAAAAACTAGGAGGGTATGACCCTTATATGGATGAGTATGTTTTTTCCATTAATGATGAGATGCTTCCAATCGACATACCTTGTGTGGAATGTGGAATCAATCAACTATTAAATTACGATGGAACAACTATTACCTACTGTTTTAATGTAGGAGATTTGGTTGGAGAAGTTACTATAACGCTTAATGTTTCAGGTTTAACATCTGGTACTCTTCAAGCACAAGTTGAATATGGAGCTTCTACTTCATTAACGAACTTGGTTAATGGGGTAAACACAATCACAGTAATTAAAAATTTAGTTTTAACAGATACTGTAAGTGTTACTTTTGATGGAACTGCATCAGCAGTTATAGATTATACAGTTAGTTGTGTAGATGCCAAAGAATTAAGTATTGTGCAGGTATGTGTTACTAATAACTCAGATGCAGGTCAATTTATTCATAATCAATATCGATGGGTTGATGGACCATTTATTTCTCCATTACACCAGGAACAAATTGAATTCTTGTCATCACCAAACTCACCTAATGTATCACAATATAGTACAGTTACAGGTGTTCAAGGTGCAGGAGTTATTCCTGCTGATGGAGCAATCGTTTCGATTATTTCGAATAAGATACCACCAACAGATGATTTTGTTTTTGTAACACCACCTATGAATTTTAAATATTTAAGGTCGGCAACCTTATATTCAAATACACCTGCATCAATACAAACATTGTTAAACGCTTCTACTCAATTACCAGTAAATTCTTCAGGAGCACCAAGTACATACTTAGGTGACTTTATAATGCCTGCAGGAACATCTGGTGATTACTTGTATTTAATATATGATTACAGGTCTCCTGTTCTTGCTGAGTTATGTTACTCAACTGTAGATGCATTTGATTCGTGTTGTGGTTGTTCTGAACCTGATGCTTTTGTTGCTACACAATGTAGAGCTGATGGTGTTGTGGAAACTGAAGTAGTTCAAGGTGTATATACCACAGGGGAATTGGTTATTATTAATGGATGTACTTTTGAAATTGGAGCAGTAACACTAGATGCACCAACTGCAACTGTTACTTCTATATTACCTTCAGGTACTACATGTGATGATATATGTCAAGAATATTTATTAGAAAACACCAATAATCAACCTACCGATGTAAGTTATACTGATTGTAATGGAGCTACAGAACTTGTAACAATTCCTGCAAATGATGAGGTTACTATTTGTGCTATTGATATTGATTTACAAGCACAAGGTGTAGACTTCTTTTTAGAAAATTGTGAGTGCGACCCTGTTGCACCATTATTAGTAGCTGAAAGATGTGTTATAGACTGGAGCACTGGAGGTTATAATCAAGTTATCATAGTAAATAATGGTCTGTTTAATATCGGTGATTTAATTACTATAAATGAAGATGCAGATTGTACTTATGTTATTGTTGATGAAGAATATAAGGGATCAGCGAATGCTACTTCTACAGGATTAAGCACTGCTGCAGATTGTACTGAGGTTTGTAATTTTTACACAGTAACTAACAACGCTTCTACATTTGATTTTATATATACCAATTGTAATGGTACAGTTATAAATGAAACTATTGCTATAGGAAGTTTTAAAAATATATGTGCTAAAGATGCAGCACCACAACCTGATTTTGATTTAGTTTGGACAAGTTGTGAATGCCCTGCTAGTGAGCCTTCTTTTGTAAATCTAGAAAGATGTCAAGCTTCAGCAGCTACAACAATTCCTACCACATATATAGCTAATAATGCAAGTTATAATGTAAATGATATTGTTCAAATTGATAACGAGCCTGATTGCAAATTTAAAGTAGTATCATTTACTGAGTTTGGACCTGCTAATACTAACATAATAAACACTTATCCAGGTGAAGATTGTAGTGACGTTTGCAATGAATACACGCTTACAAACACTGCAGGAGGTAGTCTCTCACTTAATTATATAGACTGTAATGGATTATTAGTAAAAATAGATGTTACTAGTCCAGTAGTGGAAAATATTTGTGCATCTTCTATTACTCCTGCTTTAGGAATAGTTGTGGAATTTGTTTCTTGTGAGTGTAATCTTGTTGCATCAAACTATTCAATTCAAGAATGTGTTACTGGTGAAGTTAGAACAGTAACATCTTCTATTGCAGTTTCAGTTGGAGATAAAGTAGAATTACAAAGTGGAGATGGATGTAAGTGGACAATAACAGGAACTAGTGCAAACACTGCTACTGATGATATAATTGCATTGAGTTCAAATCAAGGTTGTGTTTGTAATTCATATACGTGGGAAAACAATACTGGCAGTAACTTAACACTTGAGTATGTTGATTGTCTTGGAACACCTGTTTCTCAGACAATTATTCCTACCGAAGTATGGAATGCTTGTATATCACAACTTATCACTAACGATGGTGCTACAGTAATTAGCGTTACATGCACTTGTTTTTAAATTAAATAACTATGAAGTACACTAACAGTTGGAAATCAAACGCAAAACAAAATGATAAATTAGATTTTATCCTTAGAATTGGTAAAATAACTTTTATTAAATTAAACGTTGATTTTGGTAAAAAGAAATTTATATTCACATTATTGAATTTTGGAATAAAAAATTAATATGGCAGTAACAGGAAATTATTATTTAAATGGACCTACATTAGGATCATCCACTGCAGTATTTACAGATATTGATTTAACTGTATGTGCTCCAGATGGATTTTATTCTGATGGAACTATATCTAGGGAACAAGTTAATTGTGTTCTACTACCTCAACAAGTTTGTCCTAATTGCATTGAGAATGCTATAACACTTGAATATAATGTAACATCTGCTTCAGATTTATTTTGTGTATCAAGTGTACAGGTTACTGCTTATATGGCTTTAGGTGATACATTCCTAGGTACTTCACAAATATTTCAAACTAATTCTTTAACTACTCCTATGGCTGATGGTTTTTACAAAGAAATAGGTTCAAATATTTATCGTGAAAACTCTGGAGGTAACTTACAAGTTCAGCAACCTGGTCCTGTTTGTCCACCAACAAGCCAACTATACATATCAGGAGTAGTATTAGTTTGTAGCACTTTCTGTAATAATAACTATAATATAGTTTTACAGACATCTACAGTTAGTGGTAATGACTACTATAGTTTAGCAATTGGTGATTATATTGTAGGAACATTAGTTGATGGATTTTATGCTTACTATTTTGAGCCAACCAATACTAATTCTAATTTAAACTGGAGAATATTTGAAATAACTAATGACGCAACAGGTCCTAGAGTTACCGACATATTAGAATGTGGTGCAGGAAATACGTGTGTAAATCTTTAAAATTATGCCAACATATACACTAACATATGACGATGGAGTAAAAGGGTTTCCCTCTTTTTATACTTACTATCCTGATTGGATTCAAGGTATGAATAATTACTTATACACTTTTAAGGGAGGTAATCTTTATAGACATAACACAAATGAAATTAGAAATAATTATTATGGAGAAGATTTTTCTTCTATACTAACATCGGTGTTTAATGACCAACCTTTAGAGAATAAATTATTTAAAACTTTAGAGTTAGAGTCTGATGCATCTTGGAGTGCAACGGCAGATAGTGATCAGCAGATTGGAAACTTTATTAATAAAGACGAGTTTAAACTTAAAGAAGGAAACTATTTCGGATATCTTAGAGCACAAAATTCAGAGCCTGCAAGTGCAGCTCAGTACCCTTTAAGGTCTGCTAATGGTATTGGAAATAACACAACTGTAAACACCTCATCTCCAAGTAATGTAATTATTAACTTTAGCACAGACCCATATATAAACATTGGAACAATATTAAGTATTGGTGATTATTTATACATCAAAAGTGGCTTTACAAATCAAGTTACTTTAATTGGAGAAGTAAAAGATAAGGTTGTTAATCTTCAAAGTGGAACAAATTATTTGATAGTTGATACCACTATTACAGATTCTTCTGGAACTCCAATTGGTAATTTACCACCTACTAGTCCAAACTATTATTTCTTTATAAAGAATGGTACTGCAGAGTCTCATGGTATTTTGGGTCATTATGCAGTGTTTACTTTAACTAATAATGATACAGGTGCAGTAGAGTTATTTGCCGTTGGTTCAGAGGTTATGAAATCATTTCCTTAAAATTAGTATCTTTGAGGTAAGAATATATTTTAAATTAAATTAAATGAGTAGTAAGTTATCGGTTAATTTTATAAAAAAATTAGAATCATTACAAAATATAATTATAGAAAGCGATAACAAACAAACATATGGAGATGGAAAAAATTTAGTTAATAATGAAGAGTTTCCAATAACAAACAATTTTACTGATGGATTATATATGCGTCAGATGAAAATGATGGCAGGCTCTATAGTAGTAAGTGCTATACACCATACCAATCATTTTTGGTTTTTATTGTCTGGAAAAGTTATAGTAGAAGATGAAAATGAAACTATAGAACATATAGCTCCTTGTTGGTCTTACTCCTTGAAAGGAACTAAACGATTAATTAAATGTGTAGAAGATTGTGTGTGGATAAATGTAATAGCGAATCCAACAGACACAAGGGACATGAAAGAAATAGAAGATAATTTTTTTTCAATTACTTTAGAAGAATATAATAAAAAAGAAAAAATATGTCAGGAGTAGTAGCAGGTATTGGTTTAGGTTTGCAGGCAATAGGGATGGGTGCATCTTTTTTGCAAGCAGGTCAACAACGTAAAGCCGAAGAAGCAGCCAAGCGTCAAGCTGAAAGAGCAATGGCTGAGGCTAGAAAAAAACTTGAGGTAAACTATTTAGATGCCTTAGCTATACAGAAAGAACCTTACGAACTTGAACGTGAGGCTTTACTAGTTGCAGGAGCACAAGGTGTTGAAGCAGCAAGAGAGTCTGAACGTGGTGCAGCAGCAGGTGTTGGTAGAATACAACTAGCACAACAAAAAGGTCAGCAAGCAATACGTTCTGCAATGGGTAAAGAGATGACTGCATTAGACAGAGCAGCAGCAGCAGAAGAGTCAAGACTTCGTGATGTTGGTGTTCAGTTAGATTTAGGTGAGGTTGCAGGAGCACAAATGGCTGCAAGAGATGCAGGTCAGGCAGCAGCAGCAGCACAGACACAAGGG
>TARA_R100001463_G_scaffold35356_1_pt1 | contig 16367 bp, 31 predicted proteins | sample TARA_R100001463 | Tara Oceans TARA_R100001463 (sample SAMEA2622242) | marine metagenome | biome: marine biome (ENVO:00000447); feature: deep chlorophyll maximum layer (ENVO:xxxxxxxx); material: "saline water (ENVO:00002010), including plankton (ENVO:xxxxxxxx)" | depth 40 m
CGTAAGGAATGGTGGTATAGTATGTTAAAATTAGGACAAAAAATAATAAGAGCGATTGAAGAACACGATGAACAATTCTATCAGAATTACATCGAGAAGTACACGGAGTATCCCGATGAAGAAGATGATAAGTATTATGATGAGAATTACACCTTGACCCAAAATCTTGCGAACTACGATGATGACGTGGACATAGCAGAAATGGTAACAATTATTAATTTACTAAGCAATATAATAGTTAAGCATCGAAGAGGCGAAGAAGAATGATAGATAAAACATGGATAAAATTTAACAGTTATACTAGAGGAGCGGTAGGAAAAGCACAACAATTAGAAGCGTGTATCAGACCCGATGGTACTGTTTATTTAAGGATAAAAGTAAATGGTATCATACTTGATGGTGAATTAACTCCTATGGAAGATTGGAGAAAAAACCTAAAAGATGATGATGGTGCATTCGTTTTTGGAAATACAAGTGAGGAAGAGTAATGAATAATTCAGATATAAAAAAACTACTAGGCTTAATAGCATGGAAGAAGGAGCGTATTGATAAAGTAGAAGAACAAATAGCCTTATTAAACGATAACAAAGAAGCATTACTAGATGATATTGAAACTTATTATCTAGATATAGGTACTTATATATTAGGTGAATACGATGAAGACGTTTCTTATTGGACAAGTGAGAAGAAAGAAAGTATGGTTGTTTTAATACAATCTGAATTAAATTCTTTGGGGTTGGAATAATGGACATGAAAATAACAGGTACTTTCATGGTAAAACAAACATTAACAATGTTTGTAGAGGGCTGTGAACACGCTCTATTAGGACAAGAATGTATGGCGAATAGAACTCCACCATATGAAATGGGCTATCAATATGGTCTAAGTATTATGAGCAGATTTACGCTTGCGAAAGAAAACAAAGAACTTAAATAAGATTAAGGATAGGTTATAATATGAGCAAATACACACATACAATAAGTAGTAGTACAAGAAATAAAGGTGCTAGAAACCGCATGGGTTCTAGGAGTAAAGTCCTAAGAGCCGTTGCTAATTATCTCAAGCACAATCCGCCTTCTACCGTACACCAAATAGTAGAAAGAGCGAGATTTAAAAACGGTAAATTAATTAGAAATTCCAATGCTTTCAAAAGCCCTACTTCTTTAGGTCTTTTGATGTATAGGCATCGTGATTTCTTTTCTAACAGTAAAGATACTAGACAAAATGCTTGTCTATGGAATGTAAAAAAAGATTCAGATTTTTTGAAAGAAGAAACATATAAGCAGGTGAAACAATGATGACAAAAACAATACAAAATAAGCACAACAATAGACGAGTTACTATTCTTAAAACAATAGTGAGTGATACAGGTAATGTATTTTACGAAGTGAAAGGTGAAGGGTTACATGGTATGACAACTTACATATACGAAGATGATATGAAACATTGGTTTGAAGTATCAACCGTAAGAGTAAACAGAAAGCCTAAGCACATGGGGGAAGAAGAATGAAAGCAGGAGTAAGAGCGAGATATTTTAGTAAATTTAAAGCGAGAAAAGCACATTATGATGCGGGATTATATAGAAAGAAAAAAGGAGATGAAGAAGAATGAGCGATGAAGGGTTCAGAATAATAACTCACGAAGATATTGTCTTTAATGCTTCTCAATTTGTTGAAGCATTACATAAATCCAATGTCCGGTTGTATGAAGATGTATTAGATACCATAGCAAATTACTACGAAAGAGTAGGCACATGGGAACGTGATGATGATGGGAACATGGTTTTAACGAGGGATGAACAATGAGTGATAAGGAAAAAAAGCCAACAGAAAAATATAGTTTAGTGGTAAAACTAAATAGAATAAATGCAGAAAATCAAGAAAGCGATGACCCAAAGTGGGGAAACAAAGAAGAGTATTTCAGTCATTTTAGGGCTAATGTCAAAAAGATACCTCGTTCTCTAAGCGGTAAACATTACAAAGCGTTTAGTGATTGTGTAACTTATGGTGGCGACACAAGAAGAGTTAAAGCATCGTATTTGAAAATGGCGTTTAAGTATGACGAATTAGAGAACTTATGTTCTTTTCCCTCAAAAGAAAATTCCGCAGGTACACGTTATTTTATACTAACACACGCTAGTAAATACACGTATACTAATAATGATACTAAAGCGGTATTCCAATTGAACCCTAGTATAGTAAACAAAAATTACCAAAACAACGCTTTAGTTATTGATTTAACCGAACTAAAAAGGTTATTTAACGATATAAAAGTAGAATGGAAAAAGGAGTCGAACTTGAAACAATATAGACAAGACAATGAAAAGAAAGTATTAAAGATTTTAGAAAAAGCAAATTTGTTAGAATTGGCGATAAAAGAAGGAGTTAAAAAATTAGACGAAATGAGAATATATGACGAAGACGTTTCTCTAAACCAAGAAACCTTCAATATGTATCAGTTAGATTTACATAAGTCATTTCTGAGAAGCATAAATGATGATTATGTAGAAAAAGATTATAATTTATGGAATAAAATAGATAACGTAGGTAGGTATATAAAAATATATCAAAATAAAATCACATACAAATACATGGATTATGTAGACAGGGATTTTGATTTGTCAATATCTGATTTAGAAAATGCAAAATCGTACATACTACTGACGCTTGATGATAATTCTGATTTCCCAAAAATAGAAAATAGATTCAGTTGGAATAAAGAAAATAAACGCTATGACAAAGTAGGTGTTTATAGTTTACCTAACCTAACTGAGTATTTTAATCAAGTACAAGCGTTGACAAAATTAAAAAAGCAAATTAAAGAGCAAAGGGAGACAATGACAAGAAAAATGTTGCTATTCTTAAATCTAACAGGGAGTGTACTAAAATGAGTCTAGAAAACCATATGGTTGTAGGTCAAGATGACTTTGATGAAGTAGTCGAGTGCTTCCACGTAGGAGAAATGACAGTAGATGAATTTGATACTTCTTGGGGCGAAACCATAGTCAGAATCAGATGTGTAGATTGTGGTGCGGTTTTTGAAGGTTTTGTAAGTGAGGTTACAAACTGTTAAATAGTTTGCGAAGGCAAACAAAGGCTTTATAAACAGTAAAGGAAGTGTTAAATTATGAGAAGAGTACAGGCTAGAAGGGCGATAGCAAAGGTGTTATTGCAGAATCCTAACGGAATCACAAGTAGCGAAATAGTAGATAAATTAGACCCTAATGTAAGTAGGAATAGTATTCGTGACGGAAGACACGTATCTAATTTACTTCGTGGGGCGAAAGGTATAATTAAGAGTAAAGAAAATTTTAACGGTGGGTTTGCCGTTACTCATGACGGTTGTGTAAGGAATTACATGGTTGTTGTGTACAAAGTTACAGACCCGAACAAACTTAGCGAATGGGTTGGTGGAATAGTATGAGTAAAATAGAAGATGCAGTAGTAAAGATGATACAAGAGAGAGCGATGACAGGAGAAACGAAATACGGTACGACTATGGAACGTGGTGATTTAAGTCTACAAGAATGGCTTACCCATATGCAGGAAGAATTACTAGATGCCGCAATCTATGTACAAAAAATAAAGGAGATATTAGGATGAAGAAGATAGAAGTTACACCCGACCCAACATATAGAACGGCAGATGAAAATGCAGTTTCTTTAAAGGAAATAATAGATTTATTAGCAGACGAATCTATCGCATCTAATGAAGATTTTGAATTGTTACATAATGTGACAAAAAGAGTAGAGCATTTTGGTGTATATGTAGAAGAATACGAACAAAAAATATCTAAGATGAGAAACTTAATTGAGAAGTCTTATCCTTACATGACACTAAATACTTTTAAGCAAAATGTACCTAAGAAAACAATACGTGAGTTTAAAGAAGTTATGAGTGATGTATCGGCATGGGTAAGGAGAAATAAACATGACCGAGAGTAAGCCAATACTCATGCACTTGTTCGTAGATAAAATAAAAATTGTAGACGCAATTGCTTTCAGAAGAAGTGATGTAGATAACAATAAAGGAAGGTGGGTCAAGCAACCTAATGTACATTTAAAGTACGAAAACAAGGACTTATACATAGTAGACAAACATATCATGCACAATTTTATCAATAATTTGTTACTTGAGCGTATGAAATATCATGATTATTTACAATTAGTAGAAGAGTTTCCTTTGGAAGTCATGCTACAAGAAGCACTACTTGACGCAAAAGGTGGAATTATAAAATGTTGGGTTACTGGCAATAAGATAGAGGGTTTTTCGGAGACACATATCATAAACAACGAGGCAATAGGTTTTACATTGACAGAACTTTCTGTATATCTAGCATCAAAAGGTTACAAAGTTAGACACGCTATGGAAGAATATGATTTTGGTGACGGTAAAACTACTTCCTTTACTAGCACATTTATTAATAAGGGAAAAGTAATATCTATTGTAGCACATGACCGAAATCCAATTATCCAAAGTAGATATATAAATAATACGGTAATGTTAATAAGTAGTCGAGTGTTTAAAGGTTTTCTCAGTACCATCGAAGCAGGAGAGTTATACGAAAGTATAGATAAGTTTCTTGATGAACTAGACCACATAGAATATTTAGTATCACACTCTCCCGATTATGAATTGGTTTTGAAAAATGTATTTTTTGAAACTGAATATATTAGAAAGTTTAGGGATAAAAATAAACTAGAAAAGGAGAATTATAGTACATTTAAATATTATTTTTCTTAATTCTGAACACAACAAAATTAATTAATGGAGAGCAGTAGCATGGTTTTGTTAATTAATTATTTAATTCAAAGAGGTTTGATAAGATAATAGTAAAGGCCTATACAAAAGCCTTTGAAATAAAAAAAGAATTATGGAATTGTAGAGCAGTATAACGATTAATTCTTTCTGAAATAAATATACAGAATAAAAAAATAAACAACATTATAAGCGTAATAGTAGTAGGGATTATCATGGCGGGCGGGGCATCACGTAACTTAAGGTTAGCAGATTGGTGCTACGAACACATAAAAGAAGAAGGTACTAAGAGCGTACAAGAACTTAAGGATTATATTAACCACCAAAGAAAAAACTACAAAGGCGATAAATATAAGGAAAGCAAATCTAAAAGGCAATTCTCATCACACCAAATAACAGGTATGTTAAGAACCAGTCCTTTATTTGTTAAAGTAGGGGTTGTTGTCAACACCTATGATAACGGTACTATAAGCGGACATACACACAAAGGACAAAAATCCGAAGTAAATGAATACGATATAGTAGATATAAAAGAAGTAGTAGATAAGTTACTACAAAAAACACATAGAAGGAGAAAGCATTATCCTAATGTGATAAAAGCAGAAATAAAAAGAAGGGGAATAGAATTATGAATAGAGTAATATCACAACAGAAAGATACAGACTTTGTATGGGATTATAGTAGATTGCAGGACAGGTATCACACAGGCGGTAGTCTAATAGTTTTTCATCAAGGAGAAAGGGGTTTCGCTACATTCTTAGCAGGTATGGGTATAATAGGTCACGCTAAACCCGTATGTAGAATTTTTAGTAAGTTATTCTTAGTAGACGCTTACAATACCGCACCCGACCCGACATTTCCCGAATGGAGATTGTTTGAGATATATGATAATCTAGGTACAAGACATTTTGTTTTAAGGATAACACATTCTTATCCTCTACCCGAATCAAAAGATTCAGATAACTCTTGGTTATACACATACCCTACAATACGTGATATAGTTATGGAACTAAACAATTTCGGTATAGATTCTATGACATACATGACATCTAACTTACTTCAAACATCGCCCTCTTATGACACTAAGCAATTTGCAGTTATGCAATCAGACGAGTTAGCGATATTTGATTATATGCAACACGAAGAAGCACCCATTAGTCTTGATGGTACTAAATATGACAATGATATTATATTATCTACACCTTCTTGGTCTTTTGGTTGCGTATTCAAAAACTTTTGCACTACTCCAATAAAGTATGTGAAACTATTAATTAGTGGTACGGACACACAATCTTTCATAGATTGGAATTCCTTTGAGTCTTACAAAGCGTATTTGTATAATTATCAAAGCATTGTAACTCATGATGATATTATAATTAAGTTAAAAGAAATATTAAGTGATTTAGAAATATTAACAAGTGGTAAAAGTTTAGATAGGATAATGGCTGATGAATTTGGTGGTGAAACTCATGACTACATTTAATGTGTTTGACAAAACTCTAGAGTTTGCACAACGCAATCATTTCATAGACATCGAAGACAAACTACCAATTTTCCTATGCAGTATTGGCGGCCACATCTTCAACGCTCTTAACAAATGTAGTCGTTGTGACTTTGACCCCGATAGCCCATTAGTAGATGAGGAAAACGATTTCACTATACCTAACTGTCCTTTGAGACATAACAATATACCATTCCACACACCTATGTCTTCGTTGCCCGACACACGAATACATCTTATGCTTCGTGGACAAAAAGGTAGCGGTAAATCTATTCTAATTATGATGTTCTTAGCAGAAGGTACAGGTCTATTACATAGTGCTAACGCTGATATGGGTCACGGTATGAGAACAATGCTCGGCCCGAATTCTGTAACTGAGGCGGGTATGTTCGGCTCGGTAGATGAAGACGGAAACATCATGGGTCGTCCTCTAGCGAGAGAACTATGTGGTGGCTTCTTAGGCTTTGAAGAGTTTTCTTCTATGTCTGATGCGTCAAAAAAAGACCACAGTATGGATATGAAAAATCAATTGCTTACTTCCCTAGATAATGGAAGAGTACAGAAAGCATTGAGAGCAGGGTGGGTTTCTTATACTACAAGATACACAGTATGGGCAGGTACGCAACCTGCTAGATTTGAGTTAGATTCCGGTCTTGACCGTAGATTCTTTATCATTGATATTGATATGAACCCACAAAAGGAAAGGGAATACAAAGCGGCACAACATCGTCAAGCGAATACTCCTATGGAAGAAAGAGTCGAATTGGCTAATCTATCTATACAAATTAAGGATTGGATTCGTACTCGCATGGAAACGGCAATTGCTAACCCGCCTACCGGAGTAATATTTGATGACGCAGTAGCAGAATGGATTGACCATCCGACAGTTCGTTCTTTCGAGGCTGATTTATTTAGAAGGTTATGTATCGGTTATCACATGATGAAACCCGACTATCATGGCGGTATGCCTCTCATCATTACTCTTGATGATACTTTAAGGGAAATACTAAATCAATCGCTTGCTATGCGTAGGACTGTAATGGATGCAGACTTAGAACTAATTAGGAGTGCGTTTTGGATGCAGGATTTACCTAAGTCTCAAGTTGTAAAGGAAGTATCACGTATGGTAACAAATGGGGATTATCAATCGGCTAAGAGGTGGATAACCGAAAACTTAGAAGGACAGTCGTGGTATAATGAATACGAACCGAGTACAGGACGTAGAGGTAGAAAAGGAGTATTGTGTAGGTTTGGAACAGGTGATTTAGAATGAGAAGCGTAAGAGAAATACAAGAGCGATTGGCGACAACAAATGATGCGTTTGTCATCGAAACATTACGATGGGTACTAGAAGGTAATTGTCCTATATGCGAGAATAAGAAGCGTAGGGAATTTGAAATAGCAATCCATACAGAAGAGTATGGTGCAGAATACTTAGAGGTTAAATATAATTGGGCAGAAGGAACTGTAATGAATCATATGAACAACCATGTAGATTACGATATAACAGAAGCAACACACGTTGAAACTGCTAGGAGACAATCAATTGATACTCTTGAAGCGGCAGAAGATATTGTTCTTAGGATTCGTGGTTATCTAGATGAACTAGAGGAACAGAAAGAAGTAACAGGTATCAATTCTGATTTCGTTGCTGATGCGGCTAAGTTAATTGGACAAGCAAATTCAAGCCTAAAGTTAGTAGGTCAATTGAAGAAGGAGATTGGTGTAGACTCCCAATTATTATTGGCACAAGCACAAGTAAATGATATGAGTAGGATATTAGTAGATATTTTAGCAGACCATCCCGATTTACTAGATACAGTAGAACTAAAGATGGCCTCACTAAAAGAACCAATAGTAGTAATAGAATAAGGGGAAAAGTAAATGAGCGAAAAAATTACACATAGAAAACTTGACACTCCTACATATAAAATAACAGGAAAAGTTAGGGATGGTAGATGGGATAGTGAAAAACAAGATTGGTTCGTAAGAAGAATGATACCTAGATACTTTCATACTTTAGGTCACGCTGAAGAGTTTTTTGATTCTGATAATGTCCACACAGGTACATTGTGGAAATTAGTAGATTCTATGACGGCAGAAGAATACAAATACCGTACACAACAATGGAAACCCAAAGGGTCTTACGGTATAATAAGATTGAAAAATATGTCTTGGGGATTAGGTATTAGGGCAACAAACGCAAAAGGCAACAATCAACATACCCCTAAAGAAAAATTAGCGAGAGCAGACCCAAATAACTTTAGATACGGTAATAAATATCCTTCATCTAAATATACTCAATGGAGAAAAGATGGTGCTAGAAAAGAAAGGGAGAAGAATAAATGAGGTCTTGGAGAAAGGGGTCACAACGTACTCTCAATACCCGCCCTATATACGAAAAAGAATTTTCAAAACTTGTAGCGGCTATGGTAAATGAAGGTCTAATAGGCACTATCACACAAGAAGGCTTAAGGTGGAGTATCTTGGGTTATAATTTAACTGCGTCATCGGTATGCAAAGTATGGGGTCTAAGCCCTAATCAATACAGAAGGTTAAGCGATTATATTTTAGTCAATGACCCTTTCTTTGAACTTTATAAAGATGAAATATAAAAAAATTATGCGAAAAATTTTGAGGTCTTAATATGGGAGTTATTATATTTACGCAGGACGATAGTAAGTATTTATCTAGCCAACACGTTATTATGTACAAAAATATTGATATGTCAATATCTCATGCCGATGTAACTTATATTCTTAGGACGGATAAGTTTACAGAAGCAGACGCAATATCATGGATTCCTTACATCAACAATAGGTTAATTGTCACAATAGATAAATTACCTAAACTAACTAAGAAGTCTGAGGATTTCGTTTTAGTAGATGGTAACTATACTAAGGGTAAAACTAACTTTGCTCCTATCACATCTTTACTTAGGTGGCAACATAGGGGTAGAGTGTACCACACAATACAACAATTACCAATCCCTCTCATCATATCATTTCTAAAAAACAATGTTGATGATATTGAGTTTTGGAGAACGCTAAACAAAACAGGCATGGATTTACCCGATATGTACACCTATGCAATTATGAGTTATTACATTCACCCTAAAAATAATACACAAGTCAATTGGCCTAAGAAAAAGAAGAAAGAAGAAGCAACCGTAGATGGTTTTAGGAGTAGCGACAAACACATACAAGAAATACAATTAGGGTTAAAGAAAGAAAAGAAGGAGATGTCGGGATGGGTATAATAACAATATTTTTTGTTTTACTTTTGGCTTGGTTAGGGTGTTGTTTATTACATGATTTATGGGTATGTACACTAGAGCAGGAAATAGCAAAAAAGGAATTTAATAAAACTATGTGTAATAAAACAAGAGAAAACTATGATAATCCTTCGCTTGGATATATAGATTCGGCTATGTTTTTGAGTATGTACGACGAATGACTTATATACATTATCAATATCCTTTTATATTAATGAGTGCTAACAACCGACGAATCCGACGAATAATAGTAGAGTTACTATACGAACATGGGGCTATGACTAAGGAAGGTATGGCAGATTTATTAGCAAAAAGTAAAAGTATTCGTACTGTTCCTTCGCCTCATAGTTTATCGGCCTTAATGTCTAAGAACCCACAAATAGTTCCGGTTGGAGAAGAAGATGTCGAAAATGCAGTAGGTATAAAGGCTAGTCATTTAGTGTATGATATTGATAGGAATTTAATAAGAAGTAAAGAGGATATAGTATATTCACGTACACCTACTGTCATGACACCATCACAAGTAAGTAAAAGTCGACGTTGTTCTTTATGTGGTAGAGTAAGAGTGTTTCCCGAAGGAGAAAACAAATGTATTCATTGTATCCGTGACGCTTGCGAATAAATAGTTAATATTATAAGCGTGATAGGTAATGTAAATATATGAGGGCAGTAAGCACAGTACACGTAGAATATGAAATATTTAATCACATAATTAACAATGTAGATTTGAGTGAATTATATGAAGACATGGTAGTAGATGACGTATCAAAAGATAGGTTTGATAAAGGTGCTACTAACGCAGTTAAATTAATTAGAAATTTAGCAAATAGAAGAATGCACAAGTTACCTAAGAATCATGTTGACAGGAGTGATAAACAATGAAAGGAGATGTGTATGGCGGAGTGCCTACATGGGAAATAGGTATCGCTTTTATTTTAGTAACATTAGGTCTTGGAATAATTTTTGTAGTGGATAAGGCGATAAAATATGCCTCTTAAAATACCTAAACAATTGAAATGTAAATTGTGTAGTTCAAAGTTCAACAACCCACTATATGAGGGTGCTAGAGTATCAGCAAGCGTTTGTACTCCTTGTAGACATAGTTACTTTTCCGCTAAAACTTTACGTGAATTAAGTATTGATAGAAGTAAACAAGAATTTATTCAAGCGAAAGAAGAAACAAAAACTAAATTAAAGAAAAAGACAACTGTACCTAATAATAATTATATTACATTAGCAACATATGAGGATTTGTGAGATTATGAAAGACGTATCCTCAATAATTGATATGGTGCTAAACCAACAAGGACAAATAGGTCTTGATTCTATATTAACACAAGAAAATATTAAACACGCCACTTACATCAAAAATTTATTGTGGCTTCACACTGACCCCGATTACATTTTTGGTACTGATTCTGAAATAGATGATTTAATATCTAACAACATTTTGGACAATAAGTTTCTTAACGGTATAATAACAGGTATTGTGTTATCGTTAACTAATAATAATAACCCTTTCAATAATATAGGTCTACAACATACTGAATTGCATCATATATATGATGCGTGTAAGGCTATTATATTAGAAAGTACTGACGCTTGCGACCCATAAGTTAGGTTTATAACCGTCGTAGTATTAGTATAATTTGTGAGCGAAATGAGTGAAGTTTGGGCATTAAAGCATCGTCCTACAATGGACGAGATAGTAGGCCAAGATGATATTATAAATGCTATAGGTAATGGAATGCAACATATGGTATTCTATAGTCCACAAGCAGGTACAGGTAAAACAAGTTTGGCTCATGCTTTAGCAAAGAGACATGATATGACACTACATATCTTTAACGCTAGTAGTAAAAAGACTAGAGGTATAGAGTTTGTAGAGGAAGAATTGTTACCTATGACTAGGACAGGTAATTGGAAGCAAATATTTTTATTAGACGAGGCAGACCAATTGACACCTGCCGCACAATCGGCACTAAAAGGAGTGATAGAAAATGCACACGGTTGGTTTATCTTAACTTGTAATGACTTATCTAAAGTAAGTGTGTGGTTACAATCAAGATGTAGAGTGTGCAAATTTAACCCAATAGCATATGGGGATATGATGAGTAGGTTACTCACTATACAAGAAGAAGAGAAATTTAAAACCCCACTTAATTATTTAGATTTAATATGTAAAAAGTATGAAGGGGATTTAAGAGGTGCTATAAATTGCCTACAAGCATATTATTATAGTGCAGAAAAAGAATCTTTTATTTATTCTTTGGTAGATACAAGTTTTGATATATCGACCTTTACTAACTTAGTTTACCCTAAAAACAAAGCATCAATACAGGACAATCTGTCAGTAGTCATGGATTTATTCAAAGGTCATGATGTCAAAGATAGTATTAGATTTATATTTAAGGAATTAATAACTTCATCATTAAGTGATGAACAGAAAAAAAGTCTTATCAATGCGTCTGTTATATCTGAAAGAGATATGATAGATGGTGTTGAAGAACAAATTATACTCGCTAATTATATACGGTTGTGCTTACATCGAGAACTTTATAACCGTAATAGTATTAGCACAAGATAACCCAAAAGGAATGATTAAGATGAATGAAAACACTTTGAACAATGTTGCCAAAACGCTAAATGTTACTGTAGATGTACTTCGTGAGAAGGCTCTTACAGTATTAGATGAACAAGCACCCGCTTGGAGAAATGCAGGTAAATCAGAAGAAGATTGTGGCTTACTCGCTATTAGAGTAGCGGCTCGCTCTATCTCTACTGAAAATGCTAGACTTTCTCGTTCCGGTGCTACTAAGTATGAAGGTATGTTTATATCTTCCCCTCGCCCTAAAGAGTGGGGTAAAATACTATACACTAAAATGAAGAATCAATTAATGAATGCCTCAGAAGAAGTGAGACAGACTCTTGTAGATAGTGGTGCGGTAGTTCTGTTTGAAGATAATCATGACGGTACTTTTACGAGAAGTGCTAGGGAAGATTTCTACGGTCAAGATGTTGCTGATGTAACTGAATTACCTAAGCATACTATGAAGTTAGATGAAAATACTCATTTCTTTGTTGTGTGGGATAAAGCAAACAAAACTTTCCCATCCGGTGATGTCAATTTTAAATTCGGTAGACCACGCCCTCAAGATGAGCGTGAAAGAACTTCTTTGTTCTTAGGTCGCCCCGAAGGTAGTAGCGGTGATATGCAATTAATTAATCTTAAGGCTCAAGGTAAAGCGGCTGATGTTCAGCACCCTACTTTCGTAACAGGTACTATTCCTCTACGTGCAGGTAATAATAATAATGCCTACGCTAAACCGGATATTACTATACTTACTCCTAATCTAGCAGTTGCTAATAGTTTCCCTAAACCACCTGCTATATTACAAGATGGGATATTAGGTAATTGTCTGATAGTAGATGTGCTAGGTTTGGAAAATACATTAGGTTCTTTAGAGGAATTACCGGAGTATTACAATACTCATAACGGTAAAGATGGTTGGTGGGATAGACAACTATGTGTTCCTACAGAAGTTATTCATATTGACCCTAGAGAATCCGGTGGGTTTGTACTAGTGTGTGCTGATTTAGATATGGCATCTACCGCACCTACAATAGATGTATATGTTCCTCATGAGCATGAACACAAAGTAGATTTTGCAGTAGGTACTAAAGCGTTATTAGTAGGTCAAACATGGAGAACTCAAGAAGGAGAGCAAAGACTATCTGTAAACGGATGGTGGGCTTTCGATGAGATTGAGGCTATGAGTGGGGATGCTTACTGATGGCGTGGGGAGATGCGGCTACTAGCCAAAAAACTGCTACACCTACTACAAGCGACGCTACACAAACATACGGTAAAGATTACTACCGTGACTTATTCTCTAAAGTAGAGGCTCAGTCTTCTCAATACAGGTTTGCTCTTGTAGGGCATGAGAATACTGCTAAGACAGGACTTGCGGCTTCACTTCTTGAAAAAGAAATGGGCAACGGAGAAATAGTATATGTGTTAGATGTAGACAATAGTGCTAAGGCTACTTTGGAATACCTTTACCCTAATAATAAAAATCTTAGAGTTATTCCTTTACATGATGAAATGGATGATTCTATATTCCATAAAGATAATAGTGTAAACTACAAAGCGTTGGTTGATAAAACTACTTTTTTCGTAAATGAAATAGCACGTAGAATTTCAGAAGATGATGAAAAGGTAGGCGGTATTATATTTGATGGCGGCTCTACATTCCTTAAGTGGTGTGAGTTTGCTATGAGGCAATCGCTACTATCTAAGGGTATCATTGAGAATGAAGATGATTCATTTAATCAGAAAGAATGGCGAGAGCGTAACAGACTAAACCGTGACGTTCTTACTAGAATTCATGCTTTGCCCGTCAACAAAATCTTCTATACTTTCCACTTAAAAGGTGTGCAACAGTATATGGATGATGGTACAGGAAAGAAAGTTCTCATGACTGTCGGAGAAAGACCGGATTGGGAAAGAGGTACAATGCGTAAATTCAATCAGCAGATATTCCTATCTCGATACATGAAGAAGGCTGACATGGCCGCAGGTGTAAAAGGCGACAGAACTCTAAATGACGGAGAATGGGCGGTTCGTGGTACTATAGAAGAAATGAAAGGTGCTAACATGGAATATGTAGGCTCTACACACGAAATATTAGCCGTAAAGAACGGTACTATAGAGTGGTTTGGTCTACCCTTCCTCAAAGAAGAGTGAGATATATGTTAAAAGTAAGAGTAGATAAATTTCAGTTAGAACAATTACTGAAAAGAACACAAAGAATACAAAACATTAACGGTAAAAGTATTCCTCAAGTACACTCTTGTATGGTAAAAGTTTTTAATAACTCTATGAGTACTACATCATTAGTAAAAGATGGGTTAAGTAGTCTATCTTATTTTGATATACCTTGTACATTGATAGATACAGACCAAAATTTATCTTTGGCAGATATACAATCCTTTGCTATATCTGATATAAATATGTTTTTAGGAGTATTGAAATATCACGGACAAACTTTAACTATAACTAAAAAGATTGCAGTTAGTTCTTCTGTTGCAGATAAATTAGAAATTAAGTCTAGCAACAAAACTACTACACTACAAAGCAGTAAAGATGCTTTGGCTTTCCCACACTCTAATGTAACATTAGAGACATGGGATGAAAAGTCTTTTGCTTTAAAGAAAAAAATAGATTGTATAATAGGTTCTTATCAACTTAGTAATGGTAAATTCAAGATGCCTACACATACATGGACTTTAGATTCTACTGATGTGTTTGAAGCATTAAGGTGTGACAATATGAACAACCAAAAATTAAATGAGTTTACATTGTCATGGAATGCCAATCATCTTTGGATTACTACAGGTAAAGAATTGAAAGGGCAGACTGAGACACAACTGTTTAACGCAACTAATTCAGACTCTCCTGCTAGTAAAGAACCTGTCTACAAATGTAAATTTCAAGGCGGATTAGATAACGTAGCACAATTAATGAATACAGAAATTACATTACATATGTTAGATTTTACCGAAGAAAAACAGGGCTATAAATTAATAATGTCATCAGAAGAAGGTTTCGTATTTCAAAGTGGGGTATTATCATGAGTGAGTATCAACTAAAAGCAGGTAAGTTTTTAGGTAAAGGTTATGGCGAGCATGATTATTATGAATTTAATGGTGTAATATTACCTGCGGGCGGTGTAACTACTATTTCTTGGAACGGTAAAAACGGCGAACAGTTTGTTGCTAACATAAAAGTTAGACAAGAACTAGACCCACTATACCGTGACCCACTATGGTTATTTGAACACTACATAGAGAAAGAAAGAAGCATGGCGGAAATAGCAGACGAGTTTGGCGTATCCCCTACTGCTATTAATCAATGGCTAAACAAACATAATATAGAAACTAGGTCAAGAGGCCACAATAAATGAGGTCTTTTCATGATAATAGAAAAAAGCAAACAACGTAACATTGTCGTAAGATATAGAGACAACAATGATAAAAGAGTAGTCATTACTGATAGAGGTCATTGGCCTTATTGTTACGTTAAAAGTAGTGATGCTCATATGGTAAATGCCATAAGAAAGGATGCCGGATATAAAGGCATTTTAGGAGAAGACTTAGTTAAGATAGTTGTAGCGGATACTTTTTGCCTTAAAGAAATAAGGGATTTAGGTATCCCTACTTGGGAAGCAAACATACCTTACACTAATAGAGTAATGGTTGACAGAATAAATGCAGGACATAAGCGTATCCCTAATTACAATCACCGAGTATGGTATATGGATTGCGAATGGAATCCCAAAACTAATGCTATGAGAATAATAGTTTTTTATGACTCCTATACAGAAAAAGAATATGTATATTTTGTAGACCACAACTTAGCCGAAGCAGAATCATTTAGTAAATATGGTGATTATGAATACGAAAATCTAGCATGGGGATTTCCTACAGAAAAAGAAATGCTAGATAAGTTCTTAACAATTATTAATGAACAAGACCCCGATGTTATTACTGGTTGGTATGTAACAGGAGCAGACATTAAAACTATTATAGAAAGGTGTAACAAAGTAGGATTAAGCCCTAATCGTTTGTCTCCTATGAATAAGATACGCTATGAGTTTGGCGATTGGTCGCAACCTATTGTCGGTAGAAACTGTATAGATTTAATGATAGGCTTCTCTAAAATATGGGAACTTAAGAATGGAAAACTACCTTCTTACAAACTAGACGATGTATCATGGGAAGTTTTAGGAGAAAAGAAAATTGAATTACCCGATGGACACGACACATATCTTAC
>TARA_R100001463_G_scaffold41176_2_pt1 | contig 16364 bp, 15 predicted proteins | sample TARA_R100001463 | Tara Oceans TARA_R100001463 (sample SAMEA2622242) | marine metagenome | biome: marine biome (ENVO:00000447); feature: deep chlorophyll maximum layer (ENVO:xxxxxxxx); material: "saline water (ENVO:00002010), including plankton (ENVO:xxxxxxxx)" | depth 40 m
TTTAAAGTTATATTTAGTCAAGGCAGTAAGACAGACAAATTAATAAATATAAAAGAACATCGCCACGCACGTATCTTTATGGGTGCGAATGCTAAAAATGATTTATTAAATGCTGGATATATAGACGCATCAAATAACGATTTAAAAGCCATTACAAGTAATAAAAAAGTCGGTTTAGTATATCACTAGACTATAATATTAATTTAAACTTAAACAAATGAAAAAGACAATAACACAGCACAAAGCAAAAGAATTAATAAAAGAGAATAAGTATAAATTTTTTACTGCTCACTTTATTAAAAAAAATAATACAACTAGAGTTTTAAATTGTATGCTCGGTAAAAGATGGGAGGCAAAGACCGACAGAACACAACCCTATAATCCAGAAGATTATAATTTAATAAAAGTCTATGATTTAAAAAAGAAAGAATTTAGGATTATAAACTTTGATACTCTTTATAAATTAAGTATTAATAAAAATAAATATATAATATCATGAGCAAATCAGAATTACCCTTGACCACCTATTCAAACACCACCTTAACAATAATTTTTTTACTTGCTTTAATATTTGGCAACTGTTAACAAGATAATAAAACAAACTTAAACAAGCATTAAAGCCACTTTAAACAGTGGTTTTTTTGTTTATATACTTACATACTACAAGCATACAAAACACGCTTAAAACGTATTAAATAGATATATTAATTTTTAGTTAGTGTTTGTTAAATTAAGATTAATTTGTTTTGTATTGTTGGTTTTTTTTCTTTGTATTCATACACAGAACAAAAAAAAAGATACTTTTTAAGATAAAAATATCTAGATAAAACAAACTTTGAAACAGTTTTTACAAACTTTTAACAGTTTTTTGTTAATAAATGGGGTGGAATTGTTAATAAAAAAGGGGTTATTTTTTCCGTAAATCGTAAACCATAAAACCTTTTAACCACATACACCTACACACACAAAACCAAAGTTCAATTTTATAAATACTATGTTTTACTTAAACATCTATTTTAGAAGGTTGGTACATACTTTGCGATATGAGCAATGATGTTTACTATAAGGTTAGAGGACGATTATAAGGGGTTAGGTTTATGCTTACTCTTATAAGAGGACGAAGATAGTGTTTTAAAAATAAAGTTTTGCATAATTTTATTACAATACATAATAATGTTAACAATCTATTGTTCAATTTTATATTATAATTATGAAAATAGAAAGGAAACATTTTGTATTTTGGCGAGATGGAAGAAAAGAAATTAGGGGGAGAGGCGATGAAGAAGAGACCTCAACTTGGTAAGATAGATGAGAATTATAATAAGACTCCTAAATCACTACTGCCTAAAAACAATGAAGCAAGACAAGTAGCAAAGATGACTAGGAAGTCATTGGCTTATGCTTTAGAAGGGCAGCCAGTAAAGATTAAGATGGCATTAGATATTTTATTTGATGAAGACCCTAGAGCATACATAGATGCTATAGCAAAACTAATGAACTACGCTATGCCTAAATTATCATCAACAGAAATCAAGAAGGACAACGACACTAAGATAGAGATTAAATTAAGCGAGGGTGCTACTCTTGATGATATTAAAAATCAAATCAGAGGTCTTGAAGATGCAGAAGATATTGATTACACAGAATTAGATGACGAATAAAAAACTGCTAAAGTTTGCACTTGAAAAGAAACTTTGTGAGATGAGTTTCTATGAGTTCTTTAAAAAGGCTTGGCACGTTGTAGAACCTGCAGTGCCTCTATCTACTAATTGGCATCACAAATATATATGCGATACACTACAAGCAGAGTGCGAGAGAATAATAGCACAAAAGCCAAAAACAAAAGACATAATTATTAACGTACCATTTAGAAGTACAAAGTCTTTGATAGTTACTGTTATGTTTCCAGTATGGGCTTGGATAAAGTCACCAAAACTAAGATTCATTACCTCATCATATTCTGCAACGCTGTCTATTGAACTATCTACTAAATCCAGAGATATAATATTTAGTGATTGGTTTAAGAGAAGATGGGAAGATGTTTTTCACATTAAGAAAGACCAAAACCTAAAAGAGAGATACGAGAATAATCATATTGGTATGCGAAGAGCAACCTCTGTTGGTGGTACTGTTACAGGTCAAGGTGGTGACTTTTTAATTGTTGATGACCCCCTATCACCACAAATGGCAAACTCAGCAACCGAAAGAGATAATGCAAATGAGTGGTATAGGACAACATTCTACTCAAGACTTAATCAAGCGGATATTGGAGTGAGAATAATTATTATGCAAAGAGTACATGAAGAAGATTTAAGTGGTTTCTTGTTAGATAAGCAAACAAGAATAAACTATAAGCATATATGTATTCCTGCAACAAATGAAGATGGCAATATAAAACCAAAATCACTAGAAAAGTTTTACGACAAAGAAAATGGTCTTTTTTGGGAAGAAAGATTTAGTAAAAAAGTTTTAGATGATTATAAAAGTGCTTTAGGTACTTATGGCTATGCAGGACAACTACAACAAACACCAACACCACTAGACAGTGGCATGATACATAGAGATTGGTTTAGGATAGATAAATATAAAAAAGAAGCAAAGGTCAATTTTATAATAGACCCTGCATATACTGCAAATCAAAAGAACGACCCATCTGCACTTCTAGCATATACCTATGTAGATAATATGTGGCAGATAGTAGACTGTGTAAATGTTAGAAAAGAATTTCCAGAATTAGTAAGGTTCATTCCTGAGTGGGTGCAAAAGAATGGATATACAAATAAGAGTAGAATATATGTAGAGCCTAAAGCCTCTGGTAAATCTATAGTGCAAACGCTAATTAGAGAAACAGGTCTTAATGTAAAAGAGGATAAGCCGCCAACAAAAGACAAAGTGGCTAGGGTAAGTGATATTAGTGCTTCACTTGAAAGTGGGAGAGTAAGTTTATTAAATGGAAAATGGAATGAAGAGTTTTTAGACCAATTAACTAAATTTCCTGCAGCAAAGCATGATGATATGGTAGACTGTTTAGTTATGGCAGTAAATAAAGAGATTTGGGGTAGTAGAACTGGGAAAATAGTATATTTTGATTAATTTTTCAGTTTGTTTAAAAACTATGAAAAAATTTAAAGTTATAAACGTAAATTTGTTGCGTTTTGAATAATTATCAAAAAATTATGAAAGATAAAAAAGTGATTTACTTAAATGCAGAGCATGAGGAAATTATAAAGAAGCATATTAAAAGGTTTAAGAAACTAATGTATTTTGCAACTGAAAATACACAAGAAGGAAAGTTTCAAGATTATTTAACTATATTAAACTCAATATATATGTATTCTAATAATTTTTACAGCACTGTTATTAGTAAAAAGAACTGTGATAAGGGTGCTGTATCAGAATTTTTATTTTTGATTCCTAATATGTCATTTTATACTGCTATTGGTTTTTTAACTGCATTAAAAGATGGGGACAATGATTCAGAGTTAAAAAATCATTTAGAACAGATAGGTTTGTATTGCGAAGATACAACTGGTGAACTAGCAGACATTCTAATAGATGAAACAGAAGAAAATCGCTTAATAAAAGAAATCTTTGGTAATATAACAAACAATAATTAAATATGATACAAATTAAAATTCAAGACAAGAATTACGACATTCCAACTGATTGGAAAGACATGAAGTTGAACTATTGGTGCGGTCTTTATGCTATAATCAATAAATACAACAAAAGAGATGATGATGGTAATGTTATAGAGGCAGAACACTCTGAAGTAGAACTTTTAAAGTTAAATAGAGATATATTTATGTATTTAACTGGCTTAGGGGCGGATGAGATGCAACAACTTGATGTTGACAGTGTAAATAGTGCTATTACTGCATTTTCAGGGGCATTAGAAGAATATAAGCCAAAGGGAACGGATAAATTTGAATTAGATGGGGAAACGTATTACTTTCCAAAAGAATTTTTAAAAAGAAACACTTTTGGAGATTATATAGAGTCTACACACCTAGATAGTACAATTAATATAATGAAGCATGGTAGATTTGATGTTTTGCCAGAACAAATGGCAATACTATGCAGAGCAGTAGGAGAGGAGTATGATGATGATGTCATACCCTCAAAAACAGAAAAGTTTAAGGAGTTATCAATGGACATAGTATGGGAGTTCAGTTTTTTTTTGACTATGCAAAGCGTAAAATTAACAAGGACTTTCCAAATGTTTTTGGGCAAAACAGGGGAGGAGTTGGAACAGGCAAAAACAGAGTTTCTACAGTTGGACTCTACAACAAGTTCATAAAACCATACGGATGGTTAAATAGTTTATATATGGTAGCAGAAAAAAATATATTTAAAATGGAGGGAGAAAATCATATTGAAAGTGTTAAAAAAACTGACTTATATAAAGTTTTAACTTATTTAAGTTGGAATACTGCTAAAAACGACTATGAAACTGCTGTTCAAGAAAAAATACATAATAAAAACAACATAACATTATAACAATGGCAATAACAAGATTAACAGACATAGTATCGGTATTTGAAAGTAAATGGACTTATGGAGATGTTAAGTTTGGTTATGAAGGGGAAATAAACCAAGACCATGACGCTAAATACCCATTAATGCTTATAGAGCCGCCAGAGTCTACAATGCCACTAATTTATAATGGCAGAGAGGAATATACTTTTGAAATAAATTTTTATAATTTATATTCTCAAGCAGCACAATCTGTAGTAACACTACAAAAAAGATGGGATAATTTACAAGACTTGGCTAATGAATGGCTAGATTTTGTTTTGAAAAACTACCAAGACGTAACAGTAGAGGCTTACTTAAATGATGAAAGTATAGAGATAGAAAGAGTAAAAGAAGTAGCAAATGACAGATTAGTGCAATTAAAACTCACTTTTACTATGAGTGCGTTCACTAAATGCTTTAGACCAGTATCTAACTACCCATCTGACTTTTCTGATTTAGTAATATGGCTAAAAGCAGATAGTGGTGTTACATTTGATATACCAACAAAAGTAGTAAGTGCTTGGGCTGACCAATCAGGAAATGGTAATAGCGTAGCAAGTTCTACTAGTGGTAAACAACCGCTAAGATATGGTTTTGATGGTGCTAATGATAAATCATATTTATCTTTTGATGGTACTGATGATTCTTTAAGTTCTATCAATAACTGCCCTATATCTTCAAACAGTTATACAATATTTGTTGTTGCAAAACAAAATAGCACACAAACAGATACTAGGGCAATTTTCTTTTATCAAAAAACAGAATCAGTAGCAGTAATTAAAGTAGGATTTAATAATAATAGATTTTACTCTTCTATAAGAAGCGGTGTTCTTAATGCTGACCACAGTCAAACTAGTGGTAATGCAAATAGTTATGGATTAATAGCAACAAGTTTTAATGGAAATGGTGGTACGTTAACATCACAATTTAACAATGAGTCTGTCCAATCTAACACAATCTTAGGGTGGGGTTCTGCTACAGATTACAATGACAATCTTTTTACTATTAGTACTGATTCAAGCACATTTGCTTCTGCTAATGTCGAAGAGGTAATAGTTTACAATAGAGAAATGACACTTACTGAAAAATCAGATGTGAGAAATTATTTAAACACAAAATATAAAATATATTAAGATATGGCTGTAACAATAAATGGACAAATATCATACACACTACAACCTCTTCAGTTTGGTAACGATAATGGGATAGGAACATTTTATGAAAATAGGAGTAATTATTTAAAAAGTGTTAATGATAAAAATACATTTCAAATAACTTGGGATGCGACAGATTTAACAGAGGGGCTTGAGGCTTCTAGTGCTAATGGCACTTCAAATAAAGGAGATGTTGTTTATATAAAGTTTATAGTTCAAACGACAATGGATTACAATAATCAAGATTTTAAAACTATTGCTGAAATAACAAAAAGCCGAGATATTTCAAGTAAACATTATTCAACTGGTGCATTTGCATATAATCATAGATTTACAGTAGATATAAGCGATATTATTTCTAACGAACTTACATATAGTTTATGTCCAATAGGCAAGGGTACTTGGCAAAGCAATGACTATGGAGGAATGAATGGTGGTCGTATAATGCCTGACACTGTTCTTTCTAATACTGCTAGTAGTGTAGGAAATCCAGTAAGTAATTTTAATGTTTCAAAAAACGGAACATTTAGACTTGTTAGAGTTCAAGCCATTCCCTATATAATAAATGATAAAGGTGAAATTTTAGAGGCTAGTGGTTCTAAAACATCAAATAAATATGTAGTTATAAATTCTGTAAATCAAGTAGAATTAAATACAGTTTACTATAGCATCCCTTCCTTAGATTCTGATTTTTTGATGTCTGGTGCTGCTACTGGAACTAATAAAAAGTTTCTTACTAGATGCACAAATTTTACTACATCCTCTACCACTATACCATATAAAAAACCTGTTAGGCTAGATGACGCTGCAGAGTATTTAAACTTTTTTGTTTTAATAGGTTCTTCTGCTAGTATAAATGCAGGTGGAGGGGATTTTTTAACAAAAAGTGTCGCTGCTATGGGAATCAAAGTGGAAACATTTTTAAGTAATGGTTCTGCAGAAAATACTTTTTACGTTAGAGATTTTGAAGATAATTTAACGACAGATGTAAGTGTCGCAACTGCTAAAAAAATAATTGCACAAAACCAATATCAAGTGCAAACTCAAAACATTTCACCTTACTTTTTAAATAATACAGCACCTACTTCTGATAATCCAGCATTAGGACTTAAAACTGGTACTATAGACACATCTTCAGGTACTTTCCCATTTTGGCAAGATTATAGTGGTAATAAAATAACAACTAGCACTTCTTACTATAGGGTAAGTCTTGTTAAGATAGGAAATGAAACTCCATTTAACGAAAAAAGGCACTCAGAATTTAGATATTTCTCTATAGATAGAGAAGATGAAAAAGCCGCTTATGGTTTTGTAAGGTTTCATTGGCTGAACAGCATGGGGGCTACAGATAGTTATACTGCAAAAAGAAATATTACCGAAGGTCTTACCATAAGTAGAGGTGTAATAGAAAGAAACTCTACAGATACAACTTGGTATCAAAATGATACTAATGACGGAACTCCCCTTAATGATAGTGTTTACATATCAGACACTATGAGAGGTGGAGATATATATAAAGGAGGTAGAGAGGTTTTAAATGTTAATGCTGAAAAAACACAAAGCGTTTACACAGAGCCTTTAAACAGAGATGATGCAGACTGGCTCAAGGGAATGATGTTATCTCCAAATGTATGGATAGAGATGGATACAAACGCAACTAAAATGGGTAACGCAATGAACCCTTATTTAAGACCATCAGATAAGGAATATATACCAGTTGTTATAACAAACAGCGAAATAGAAACTACTAACGAGGAGGTTGGCTTAGTAACTTTTAATATAGAGTATGTTTTATCTCACAAAGTAATAACTCAAAGAAATTAATATATGTCAGTACAGATAGAGGTATTAGATTATGATTATGAACAAGGTAATATAAAAAACAGATATGGCAATTTATTCACTTGGAATGTTAATGGGTTAGAAAGGTGGAATGTTGGTACTGGATTAACTGCCACTGCAGATGGGGTTGCTGTAACAATAACCTCTTCAGGTTCTGCCACTGCATCTAGTAGGGTAGATGCTCATGATATTGATTTGATAGATGGTCACTCTTACACTGTTTCATACACTTGTCTTTCTTTAGATAATGCTGGTCAAGTGCCAAGTACATTTTATCTAAGAGGTGTAGATGGAGGTTCATCCTCTTACAGACCATTTGGCGAACCATTTGTAACTGTTGGTACTCGTTCATACACTTTTACTTTTGATAAAATCCAAAATAATAATAGTGATAGGGTAGACGTAAGATTTATAATGACAAATGGAAATCTTGCTGATAAAAATCTCAGAATAAGTAGTGTTACATTTGTAGATAATACAGTGACACCAAATATTGTAAATCCAGATGCTAAATTTGGTATTTTAGATATTACAGATAGTTTTGACTTTCCTCTTGCTTTAACATTCCAAGTTAATGATGTTAAAGATATAACATCAACAAGTGGAGATTATAGTAAGACTTTCAAAGTACCTGCAACAAAAAACAACAACACACTGCTATCTAATTCTTTTAATCCAAAAATAACACAGAAAAATATAAACGCTAAAAAACCTTGTAGAATTGTTGTAAATGGTTCTACTACTGTAACAGGGCTTATTAAAACAACAGGAGTAGCAGGTTTTGGAAAACAAGCGGCTTATTATAATTGCGTATTCTATGGTAATAATTTAAGTTGGGCTAAAAATATAGATGAAAAGTATTTAAACGAAATAAATTGGGGAACAGCAGGTGAGGATATTTTATATCACAAAACCGACATCATGGCTACTTGGGATTATACAGACTCTGATGCTGCTTCTCCTTTTGTTTATCCAATCGTTTCTTATGGAGATTTTAATGTTGGGGGGAAAGAAAAAAGAATACAATTATTAGATTATAGGAAAGATAGATTTGGTTATGCAGGGGACAACTATGCTTATATCGGATGGAATGAAAATAACATTAGTTATGGCAATCCTATACCTCAATCAGATTGGCGACCTGCAATATTTGTTAAAACAACTTTAGAAAAAATATTTTTAGGTTTAGGTTATAGCATATCTTCAGACTTTATAAACACAGATATGTTTAAAAAATTAGTGTGGCTTCTGCCTAATTTTAAGTATAACGAACCAGATGATTTTTATAACGAATGGTCTTTTAAGTCGGATTGGATTAATGGAGTAGCAATGCAAACAAACACTGTAGTAGTTTCTTCTACTAACCCAGTAGCACAGGTGACAGGCGATGGTATTGTTATGGTCAACAAGACTTTAAGTGAAGATGATGGCAGTTTATTTTATACAGGTGATAATAGAACAGTAGGAAAAGTTACTGCATCTATAGGAAATCTAGATATTAAATTAAATAAAAATTTAAAGTTTGATACTGCATCGGGTAAGACAGATGAGTTGATAGTGAAAAAAATGGGGCTATACACATTAAGTTTAACAGGAATAAGGTCAAAGGTTGCTAGATGCTTGGGAGTTAGTAGCACTAATAGACGTATAGAAAAAATACTTTCAACTATAAATATTGAGGTTCAAACTGTAGGGCAATCAAGTTGGAATATAATAGCAAAATCAGAAAAAGAACACCTACCTAAAACTGTACTAGATGATACACTAGTAACTAACGTTAAGCCATCATATTCTAATTATAAGTCACAACCTGATATTATAATTGGCTCAACAAATGATTCTCTTTGGTTGAATTACAATGATAGAGTGAGAATTTCATTTGGGATTAAAGTTGAGCAAACAAGTACCTCTTCTGTAGATTTTAATGTTTATCATTTTTTTGACTGTGTAGGTACAGCAAAGTTAAATATAGACATAGACCCTACAGTTGTTCAGTATGGTCAATCTTATAATTTAAGAGATGTTATTAATAAAGACTACAAACAGATAGATTTTATAAAAGGAATTGCTCATGCTTTTAATCTTTGTATGACCACTGATGAGGTTAAAAAACAAGTTGTAATAGAGCCTTTTAATGATTTTTACCTGCCTTATAAAGATGCTATTGACTGGACTCATAAATTAGACAGAAGTAAAGAAACTACAGACAAGTGGTTAGAGGCTGACATAAAAAGAAACGTAGTTTTTAAATACAAATCCGACCCTCAAGATGAAAAAGTAAAAGCAAGAGGTCATCGATTTTTTGATGGAATAGAGGATGAATATCCTTACAGAGAAGAACTTACAGATAGTTTTGCTAAAGGGCAAAGTGTTTTTGAGAATCCTTTTTTCGCAGGAACTTACAATGCTAAAGATTCAGACACTCAAGGCGGTTTTAGTACAGACCCTCTTTTTTCTGCTTGTTTATGGACAGCCGACTCTAGTGCTGGTTCAAGCAGAGCAAACACTGACAAAGGTTTTGACTTTTTACCAAGATTATTATTTTACAATAGACTTAGTCCCACAACAAGCGTAGATTCAAAATTTGTTAAAGTTCAAACATGGGAAGACCAAACTAAAACAGTTAGACCAGACAATACATTTCAGGGTCTTTCAGGTAAATACCCTCAAGCCACGTCTATAGATAGAAACAACTCTTCAAGTCCAGTATTATCTTATGGTAATGTTTGGGTAGAGAATTTTAGTTTTGATACTGGTGATTACGATAGTAGTGTAGTTGTTAAAGGTCTTTATGACACGCATTATAAAAACATGATGGAGATGTTAAAGTCTAATCCAAGAATAAGAACTTCTTATTTTGACATTAAAGTTAAGGATATACAAAGTTTGAATTTTAGAAAATTAATATATGTAGATGGCTGTTATTGGAGGATAAACAGAATAATAGATTTCTTCCCAAGTAGAAATACAACAACAAAGGTAGAGTTAATTTTATGGGAAGAAACAGGTGTTTTTGCTGCTACAGCACCTCGTTTCGGAGTTTCAGGAACATCTAGTAGTTGGGGAAGAGGACTACAGTCTGCTAATTCTGATACTGAAGTATTTGTACCTAGTAATGAAAACGAAAACAATCAGGCTTAAATAAAATAAAAAAGTGATAAATAAAAACGAAATAACATCAAGAGGGATAGCAAATCAAAAAGGATTAGAGGTTTTTAGAACAGCAATATCTTATAGTGGTGAGTTTATAAATTGGGGCAATGCACTCGCTTATGGTACTCAGTTAGGTTCAGATGTATCAACAATAGTATCTGGTGATGTGGGAGATGCTCAGGTTCAGGCTTTAATACAAGGTGCACCATCTAACAGTGGTCAGTGGTTAAGATTCCAAACAACAACAGGTACAAATCACTATGTAGGAACACCCCCTACAAGTGGTAGTGGTTTTTTTACTTTAAACGCTGCCTCATCTGGTGCTAAATTGTCTTATGCAGGAATGTATCAAAAAATGGCATTAGTAACTGGAACTGAATATGAAATACAAATTACAAATACTATTGACACAGACTCTGCTGCTCTTAATGTAAGCACTTACTACCCTAGATATAGTGTTTCTTTATCTAATGTTTCATACAAAATAAATTCTACTGCTGTTGTTGACTACCCTCTTTCAAGCACGTCAACTTGTATTTTAACTTCTACTTTTACTGCTAAAACTCCTAATGATATTATTATGATATATCTAACTACAACATCCGCTTCTGCAGCAGTTAACATAACTAATATATCTGTAAAAGAAAAACTAGAATCTCTTATACCTGTTTACTCAGAAGATGCACATGGAAACGCTGAAAAGATATTAAGAAGAAATATATCTAACCCTATATTTAACACATAATGAAATTTTTAAAACACACAAATATAACATTAAGAGAGGTAGGAGATATGCTACGCAAAAAACTACAGGATGAATTAAAGTTTCAAAAGCATAACGCTACAGGTAGATTAAGTAGGGGGTTGAAATATAATGTTATAAAGAAGGGTTTAAGTATTTTAAATGTAACCTCATCTGTTGCTTATTGGAAAGCAGTTAACAATCCTGCATTTGCTAAAATTCCAAACCTCAACACAATACAAAGATGGATGGGTCAAAGAAATATAGGAGGCGGTATGCGTGTTGCTATAAAGATTTTAACAAGATTGTCTGGGGGTAATTACAAGCAAGGTGGAAAAGCAAATTATGGTAACAGGAACTATCCAGACAACAGTATGCGAGAAAGATATATAGTTTATGAAGAGGGTAATGCAATACCAAGAAGAACAAACTTTGCAGGATATGTAGCAGACAAACATTCAAAAGAAGTAGCAGCAAAATTAGCACCATCAATAGGTGTAGATGTGGCTAATATGATTTCAGACCAAATTAAAAAGAATAATCCAAAAACAAATGTTACTAGAGCATTTTAATATATAAAGATATGGCAAATACAGAAAAGATAGTAGTACAGGTAGTCGTACAAGGGGACAAGCAGTTAGATAATTTACAGAAAAAAACTAAAAGCACAACTATTGGTTTTGGAAAACTGGCAGCAGGTGTTCTTGGTGCAGTTACTGCTTTTAGAACAGCAACAAATGCTATTGGTACAGCATTAAAAACTTTTAAAGATTTTGAATTTCAGATGGCTAAGGTTAGGGCTGTTACTGGGGCTACTGAAAGAGATTTTAAAAAACTACATCATAGTGCAAGAGAACTGGGTAGAACAACTTTTTTTACCGCAACAGAGGTTGGTAAACTTCAAGAAAATTATGCAAAATTAGGATTTACAACACAAGAAATATTAGACGCACAAGAGGCTACATTAGAATTAGCAACAGCAACAAGTTCTGATTTGGGTAGAGCAGCCATAGTAGCAGGTTCGGCAGTAAGAGGTTTTGGATTAGATGCTAATGAAACAAAGAGAGTTGTTGATGTAATGGCTGTAGCGTTTACAAGTTCTGCATTAGATATAGAGAAATTCCAAACATCTATGACTAAAGTTGCACCTATTGCAAAGTCAGCAGGATTCTCTATTGAAGATACAACTGCAATTATGGCTCAGTTAGCAGATTCAGGTATTGAGGCTTCTATTGCAGGAACATCTTTTAGGAATATATTATTAAAAATGCAATCTCCTACTTCTGACTTAACAAAAGCCTTTGGCAAAACAATACATTCATTTGACGAATTATTACCTGCTATGAAAATGTTTGTAGAACAAGGCGGTAGTATGGCTGACATTATGGAGGTTGTTGACCTAAGACAAGCAGCAGCCTTTGAGCAAATGCTTACAAGTGCGGATTCAGCAGAACAACTAAGAGATGCCCTGCTAGAGGCTACAGATGCCGCTAAAGAAATGTCAGATATAATCAAAAACAGTTTAGAGGGTGATTTAAGAGAACTTACTTCTGCTTGGGAGGGGCTTCAAGAGGCTGTGGTTAGAGGTAATGGAAGATTATCTATTGCATTAAGAAGTATTGTAGATGTAATTACAGAAGGATTAAATATGATTACTGACTGGAATAAGACAACTTCAGATTTAACAATAGATTTAGTTGCCGACCAAATGAAGGTGGTAAACACTCAACTAGATGAGCAAGTAGAACTTTTTAAAAGTTTATCTGAAGAGGAAAAGGTTACTTATGGCAAAACTACTTCAGATTTAATACAGCAAAGAATAGATGATTTAAAAGAACAAAGAACAGAACAAAACAGACTTTTAAGACACAACAGACTTTTAAATAAAGATTATAGTGAGCAAAGGCAAAATATAACTGTACTAAGTGGGGCTATTGGAGAATTAATATTAACTAGAGATGAAGAAATAGAAAAAGAAAAATCATCTTTAGAATTGAAAGAAGAAAGAAAAAAACTTACAGATAATGAAAGAATTACTTTGGGTGATTTAAAGAATAAAATAAAAGAATTAAGAGAAGAAAGAGATTTATTAGACTCAACAAACGTGAAGTCTATACAAAGAACAAATCAAGAAATAGAAGTAACACAAAAATTGATTGATAAGTTGCAAGGTAAAGAAGAAAGAGTCAGAGAGGTTAATAAAGAAAAGAAAAAAGGACTTGACTTAGACAGAGAGTTGTTAGACTTCCAACTAGAACTATTAATGCAGGGGGAATTATCAGAAGAACAGGCTACAGAAGTTAATAAGGATTTAGTAAATCAAAGAATAGAAGACCTAAAAAAAGAATTAGATTTTATAGTTTTATCAGGAGATGAGAGAAAAAGAATAATGCGAGAAATCCATGATTTGCAAGAATCTTTGAATAACGATGATGTTGACATGAGACAAAAACAAATAGATGGAGTTTCTCAACTTGGACAGCAACTTATAACTTTAGCAGGAGAAGATGAAAAGATGCAGAAAATTAGAAAAATTGGTATTCAAATTTCTGCTGCTGCTGCTATTGCAAATAACATAGAGGCTCTTTCTTTGGCTGCGAAAGGTGCGGCACAACAATCAAATCTGTTATTTCCTGCTAATATTGTAGCAATGCTATCTACAGTTGCTACTATATTTTCTTTATTTGCAAATATAAAAGCGTTAAAAAACTCTTTTGGTGATGGTGGTGTTATAGACACTTTTGCAAATGGTGGTATGGTGAACGGAAAGTCACACGCCCAAGGTGGTGAGAAATTTGCAGTAGGCGGAAGAGTAGTAGAATTAGAAGGAGGTGAGGCAGTGATAAATAAAAGAAGTACAGCGATGTTTAGAAATCAATTATCAGCAATGAATACAGCAGGTGGAGGTGTTAAGTTTGCAGATGGAGGATTACTTAATATGCCTTCTTTCTCACAACAGCAATTTAACGCTTTAGGTCAGAATCAAATGATGGGTGCTATGGGAAGTGGAGGTAAAGTAGTGGTAGTAGAGGCTGACATTACTGATAGTCAAAACCTAGTAAGTGTTATTCAGGCTGACGCAAAAATATAATGGATAAGAATCAGGCTAAAATATTTATGATTTATTTTACTCTGATGCTTTTAGTATTAACTTTAGGATTACTAACAAATGTTTGTTGATAAAAAAACCAAAATAGAAAGATTGAATATATGTAAAAAATGTAATTTTTACCGAAACTTTATGTTACTTAAAAGACCAAAGATTAAATGGGGGGCAAGATGTGCAGATTGCAAGTGCTTCCTAGATGCAAAGACATCTCTTACAAAAGATTTCTTTGGTAAGTGTCCACAAGACAAATGGTAAAAAATAACCTATGAATTTTAAAGAAATCGCTGACAATTACAGCAAAAACAAAAGAAGCATGATGACAGATTCTGTTGTTAGAAATCAAAATCATCAAAGAAACTTTCCAACTTATCACTCTCAATCATTAAATATAATGTTTGCAGAATGGCATTTATTATTTCCTACTCAAAAACAGGATATACATTGTACTTCTTGCAGAAAGGCTGTTGTTAAGTTTTGGGAAACTATGGTAGATGAATGGATTATAACCGAACAAACGTCAACAAAAAAACCTAATGCCTCTAAAAAGAAAAAAACAAAAGCAAAATAAGATTGATGTTGTAACAGATTTCATTGAAACTGCTGGTGTTTCTTTAGAGAAAAGATTTGGGTTACACCCTACCTGTAAAGATATTGTTAGACATTTTGTAGAAAGGGGTATAATAGAACCTAAAAGGCTTCGTAACTTTATGATTATTGTGGACTTTGATAGAATGTTGGTTACAAACAAGGGTAGCAGAACTCACACTTGGATGGATTTATCTATAAAGTACAACATAAGCGAGAGCCAAGCACAGAACATAGTTTATAAAGAAAGACAGAAGTCAACAATATCTTATAATATTAGAGATTAAAGTTTTGTAAGAAAATTGGGTAGATTTGTTTTTGCCTATTTATATTTTTGCGTACATGAAAGAAAAATGGTATAACATTCAGAATAAAGCAGGTGAAACTGCTGACGTATATATCTTTGATGAAATAGGAACTTATGGTGTAACAGCACAAGAGTTTATTAATGATATTAAAGATTTAAAAGACTTACCACTCAATTTACGAATTAACAGTTTAGGAGGAGATGTTTTTGATGGTATGGCAATGTATAATGTAATCAAAAGGAGAGAGGCGAAAACTACAGTTTATATTGAGGGAATAGCAGCGAGTATTGCTACTATTATTGCTCTTGGTGCAGACGAGGTTGTTATGGCTGAAAATTCTTTGTTTATGATTCATAACGCTTGGGGAGGTACAATGGGTGAGGCTAAAGATATGAGAAAAACAGCAGAAACTCTTGATAAAATCTCAGGTGAACTAACAGACATTTATAGAAAAAAGACAGGATTATCTTATGATGTTTTGTCTGAAATGATGGATGAAGAAACTTGGTTAAATGCTGAAGAGGCATTTGAATTAGGTTTTGTAGACACTATCTCTGATTCTATTAAGGTGGCTGCTAAGTATGATGTTTCTAAATTTAAGAACATCACACAAGAACAAATACAGAATAAATTAAGTATTAATATAAATAACAAAAAAATGACTAACGAGTTAAAAGAATGGTTTAACAACAAAGTTGAGGAAATTGTTGCTGCTGTAAAAAGCGATGTAAAAGTTTCTAAAGACATTGTTGAAGAAACGACTATAAATGTTAACTTAGGTGATAATGATGATATTATGAATAAAATATCTGAGTTTGAAACTAATAACATTGAGTTATCAAACAAAATCACTTCATTAGAAGAAGAGTTAGTAAACGCTAAAGGAACTAACGAAACTTTAACTGAAGAGGTTGAAGCGTTAAACGCTAAAATCAACAAAGCAGATGCTAAAG
>TARA_R100001463_G_scaffold16588_2_pt1 | contig 16343 bp, 20 predicted proteins | sample TARA_R100001463 | Tara Oceans TARA_R100001463 (sample SAMEA2622242) | marine metagenome | biome: marine biome (ENVO:00000447); feature: deep chlorophyll maximum layer (ENVO:xxxxxxxx); material: "saline water (ENVO:00002010), including plankton (ENVO:xxxxxxxx)" | depth 40 m
ATTTAAAACATTACAAAAAAGACACAGAGAAGGTTTAGACCAATTTTTTGTTGGTGTAGGAGCAGGTACATTAATTTCTGGTGGAGCTAGATTATTGTCAAATAGAACTGATATGTTTGATAATCAAGATTTGATGCAAGAATTAGATTTTATTAATGATGCTATTAATGACGAGACATTATCAGAAACAAGCAAAAACAAATTAAGAGAAAGAAAGAAAAAAATAACTATAGATTACATAGACAGATTTTCAGAAAAATTAGTTGCTTTTAATAGCTTAGAACAAAAAGACATAGACAAAGGATTAGACAAAGCTGAAGAACTAAAAGACCTTATGGTGTACACGTCTGAACTAAATGAGATAAAAAAAAGAACAGGCAAAAAATCATTTGACAAAACCATAAAAACTAACAACGAAAAAATTACACAGTTAAGAAAAGAAATAGACGAAATAACTTCTAAAGGCGCAGCTGCAAAAGTGCAAAAAACTATAGACGAAAAAACAGAAACACCAACGGTAGTCAACGAGCAAGTAGAAAAAGAAAAAGAAGTAGCAGAAATATCTTTTGACGCAAACACAGCTAATGAGGCTAGTGAGTATGTAAAGGAGACAGGGTTTGGTAATTTACTAGATGGTATATCTAATTTATTAAAAGCCACAAAAGAACTTACAGCTAAAGATTTACCTTTTAAAATAAACTTTTATAATTCTAATAAAAACTTTGCTAGTGTATCATCTAAAAAAGTTACAGAAAAAACAGCAGCTAAAATAGGTGGTAGATATGATGAAACAACAAACACTGCTCATATTAACTTAGAAGCCCTTAGAGATTTAGACCCAACACAGGCAAAGGTAACATTGTTGCATGAGGTTATACATCCTATAGTAGAAGAAGTTATAGCAGCCAATACAACTGGCTTGAAAACTATGGCAGAGTTTGCACTTAAAGACAAAGGAATCGCAGAGTTTGTAAAAGGTCTCAAGACAAAAAATCAAGAAACATTAGATAAAGAAGCCGTTACAGAATATCTCGCAAGAGTTGCGTCAGGTGATATACAACCTACTCTCACTACTATTGAGAGTTTTAAACAATCTGTTATAAACGCGTTAGACTCTATAGGCATAAAACTCCCACAAAGTCTTGACTTTCAGATAGATACGGAACAAGATTTTAAAAACTTTGCGTCTAGATTAGGAAATACTCTTAAGAGTGGGAGAGTCGTAAGAGCGGGCGTAAGAGTACCAGAAGGTCAGGAAAAAAAATCTGGTCCTGAGAGTATGCGAATTGCTACTGATGGTAATATAGAGTTTGAGGATGGTGGTAAAAAAGTAGAAAATTTTTTTGACGAAAAGCGTTTAGATAAAACGCAAGAAGATGATAAGCTGCGTGATTTAACAAATAGTGAAGATTTTAAAAAATGGTTTGCGGGGTCTAAAATTACAGACAAAGATGGAAACCCATTGGTTTTATATCACGGCTCAACTGCTGACTGGTATAAATACGACATAACAAAAGCTGGTAATACTGGACTGGATTACTTCGGTCCTGGGATTTACACTACACCAGATACAAGAATAGCAAATATATTTGCAGGTGAAAGAGAAGGTGAGACTGGTGGTTCTGTATATCCTTTATATGTGTCTGTAAAAAATCCTATAATAGTAGAATCTTCTAATACACCAGAAACTAAATTTACGGAAGAACAGATAGATTCTTTAATTACTAATTCACCTAATTTAGAAGCTACAATAGACAATCAAGTAGAGTTTGTCAATTTTATTAAAGATGCCATACAGCAAGAGTTTAATGAAGGCGCAAGAATGTCTAGAGAACAGCAAGCGATAAAAAACGATTTATTGCAAAACGCTAACAACATAAATGATATGTATAATGACTTGCAAAACACTGATAAAACAGACGCAGATTACAGCTCTGCAATGCAATCATATACACCAGATATAATTAGTTTTTATCAAAATTTAAGCAACGCAACATTAGAAACTGGTTTACCAGAAATAGACAACATAGCTAATAATGCAGTAGAGTTTATGAAACGAATAGATTTTGGGTTCTATAGATTACCTAGTAAATTAGAAAAAGACGTAGATGGTTCTTATACATTAAAACCATCAGTAAGTTTTGGTAAAAAAGAAAACACAGAATCTATAAAACGTTTTCATAAAGCATTAAATGATATAGGGTATGATGGTATACTAGCTGATGAAATACTCAAGTCTGACGGCACTGTAAAAGACTTTAGAGTTGTAGTAGCTTTTAGCCCTAATCAAATTAAATCTATATACAATACAGGTAAATTTAATTTAGCTTCTGATAATATATTAAACAGAGAACTTGCAAAACCAACAGAACAAAAAGAAACTAAAAAAGAAGAAACACCAACTATAGTAACACAACCAGAGGAAGTAGATGAAATGTTTAGAATACTAACAGAAAAACAAACTAAAGCTTTTTATCATAGGTCATTAAAATACAGAAAGAACGCTCCTGTAGTACCAGGTTCTTGGGCGTCTGCATTTAATATACAAAGAGGGTTAATAGAAAAATACGTCAGAAAAACAGCTGCAGTAAAGTTTGGGGAGTTTACAGAAGATATAGAAATACTTGCTAGATATAACTTGTACAAGTCTTCTAAAAAAACTGCAGAAGATTTTCACAAAGCAGTAATGCCTTTAATAGAAAACACTGTACCGTCTATAGAAGATTTACAAATAGCAAAAAAACTTGCTGACGAATTAAACAAAAGGTTTAATTCAGATAATGTGTTTATAAATGAAATAGGTACATATGTAAGTATGTTAGATTCTGATTTGTTAAAAGATATTAAAACAGATGAAGACATTGTAGCCTTAGTAGAAGAAATACAAATGGAAGAACTGAACGAGGAAGAAAAGAAAAGAATAACTGCGCTTACAGATAATATTATAAAAAGAGGTAATGACCTGCATAAAAAGAACGAAGAAAAACAACTAGACGCAAAATATGAATTAAAAGCTATAAAAAGTTTTATAGTGAGGCAAGCAGAAAAAATAATAAAAGCAAAAGCAAAAACAGAAGCGGCATTAAAAAAATATGTATTATCAGATAAAGACATAGAAACTATAGATAGAGCATTAGCGGGTTCTACTATGCCTGTAGAGGATAAAGCTAAAGTTATAGGTAATCTAAAAACTAATAGAAAATTAATAGGTAATGTTGCTAAAAATCAAATAAGAAAATCAAACAACATACAAAAAATAAACAGTCTTCTTAAAAAATCTAGAAAACAAATACTAGATTATTTACTCAATAGAAATAGTATATTAGGATTTAATGTAACGTCTAACGAAATAAATACTATAGATGATGCTTTACCTAAAAATGGTTTTAGTAAAACACACATACAGGTATTAGAAGATACTTTTGAAAATCATGAGATTGATAAACTTTTAAGCACATTAGAATCATTAGCTGATGGGTATATGTCTCCTGCTACATATAGTAGAATACTAAAAAAATTAGCAAACACAGTTAAAGCAATAGATTTTGTTAATAGTTTATCAGAACTAAAATTTTTAAAAGATGATTTAGGCAGGTTTATAAGAGACTCTAAAGCTAGAAGAGAGTATAGAGAAAAACCAAACTTAGGGTGGATTAGAGAAGCTGTAGATAAAAGAGCTGTAAAAAAAGAGCTAGAAAGCGTTATGTCAAACAGTGCTTTTCCTGTATTTGGTAAAATTAAAAACAAAGCTGTTATAAGATTATTTAATATTATTAGATTGAATCAAGGTACTGCAGAAGGATACAAGAAAAAAATAAACATACAAAAAACTAACCTTGTTAAAAAAATTAAATTTTCTACAGAGTTTGAAGGAGAAACATATACGATTAGAGATTTAAATATATTAGGTCACATGTATATGTTGCATAAACAGTTTTTAAATAATCCTAATTCAAGTAGAGTGCCAGAGTTGTATCAAAGCTTAATAAAAACAAGGCTTGAAGACAATGATGAAGATTCTAAACAAATAATGCGTGTTTGGAACAATTTTAAAAAAGAAAACGCTAACGTACTTGACGTAGCAAAAGCAGATAAGCTATTTAAAAAATCTAATTTTGCTGATTACATAAAATTTGCAAGAAAAACTTTTGATGATTTACAAGACAAAGTAGCATATTTACAAAAATTTAGAATAAGAGATAAGATACAAATTTTTGCAGATTACGTGCCTGTCTTAAACACAAAGCAATCTGGTAATGATGCGCTAGCTAAATCTTTTAATGCAATAATATCATCTGTTTTTAATCCTGCTGCAGTAACACCTGCAAAAACAACTATATCTAGACAAACATATAAAAACAACGATGGGGATTTTACAACTCCACGTGGGGCTAAATCACATTTTGATTTAGATAAAGCTATAAGTTTTGCTGTACATGAAACTATAGATGATTATTATATAAAAGAAGGGTTAAAAGATGTAGGTATGATTTTAAATATGGCTATTAAGTTAGGTGACACTAAAACAAGAGACATATTAAAATTGTTTGAAAATACTGTAAAACAAAAAGTAGAGAACAATTATAATTATGTTAGAGACAACTCAACAATAGAAAGGTCAATTGCTACACTTGCAAATAATTTAAGTTTAAGTTTACTAGCAAACGTTAGAAGATTAGTTGAAATAGGTGCAAACACAATTTTATTATTTGGTTCACAGGTAACAAATATGTCATTTACTAAAAGCGGTATAAATAGTATGAGAGCGTCTTATGATATTGCCTATGAAGTATCTAAGGTTTTTGGTTCTGCTTTTAGAGAAAGATTTGTACGTGGTGGTTTGTCGTATTATGATTTAGAAAGAATAGGTCAATCTCCATTAGAAAAAACTATACGAGACAAATTTGCAGGCAGTGAGTTTTTAGCGCAAGGAATATTTGAGGCTAACAAAGTAACGAGCAATGTGGTTGGATACGCTCAAGGATTAGTAAGATTACCAGATGTGTATTTGACACAGCTAGTTTGGGGTAAAGTATTTGAAAATGAATACAAAAACTTAACAAATCAAGATTTTGATTTAAATAATTTAAAAGACAAAACTTGGATGCTGAACAATAGAGATAAAGTACTAGAAGCTATAAACAATGCAGACATAAACATAAGTAGAGTAATGCCAGCTGTAAAATTTGACCAAGATATACCTACAGGAAATAGAAAAGGTTTAAGCGCAACTATATTTAATTTATTTTCTACATTTAGAAAAACATTATCAAACACTTTTGTTAATTCTTGGAATAGCTTACTTGGACTAAAAGGCGGTGATTTGACTAAAAAAGAAGCAACCGCTATATTAACAGCAGGTGCAGGTTCTATTATGTTTTATAGCGTAGTTTCAGCGCAAGTTATGTCTGTTGTCGGTAGTTTATTTATGCAATGGATGGGCGCAGACGACGATGATGAAAAAAGAAAAGAAAAAGAAAGGGTTGCGTGGACTAATGGGTTAGTTGAAATAATACTATTTAATACAGCTATAGGTAAGTGGAACTCATTTGGTTACGCTGCAGCTAGTAGTTACTTAAGAAACATGGGAAGACAGTATGTTACACAAGAACCAGAATCTGCTAAAGAGCTGTTTGGTATTGCAAACAAAACTTATTTAACAAATATGACTTACGCTCCGTCTTACGCAAGTACTATACATCCTATATTTCAGTATCCTTTTTCTGTTGCAGATGCCATAAAGGCTTACGAAAAAGCGTCAGACGAAGATAAAGATGTAGCTTTTACAAATGCAGTTTTGACATTAGGTCAAGGTATGGGTGTACCGCATTCATCTGATTTAAAAATATTAGTAGGTAGTTACCTTAAAAACAATGCAGGTGTAGCAAAAAATTATAATTACGGTCCATACAAAAGAGACGTTAAGAAAAATAACAATAAAAGAAAAGTAAATAAAAGATGACAATACTACAATCAATACAACTAGCATATAAATCAAAAGGATATAAATTTTTCTCTACAGGAGCGTACAACTTAAATGTTTTTGGAATTAGAAACAACTCAAATCAGGCTGGCAAGTTTGATGATAAAGTAGGTGTGGTATACGTTGATGATAGTAACAAGCCTCATGTACACATATGGAATGCAACAACAGACCCTGGTGTTCATTGGTTATCTAATCCTTTAAACAAAGATGGTACAGCTATTATGTTAAAAGGTCAGTACAGAGGAGCGTATAAACTAGGTATACACGGTAGAACGTGGGCTAGCGGTGGTTATGATGCCTTAGAACAAGTTAAGCCAATGAAATACATAAGAGACAACAATAAAGATGATAAATTAGATTTTGACTTAGCAGATAATAAGGAAAACATAATAGAAGATATACTTAAAACAAACATACACAGAGCAAGCAAATGGAAACTTTTACAATATATAGGAAAGTATTCTGCAGGGTGTCAAGTCATCAGAAGCATAGAAGACTTTAATTTATTAATATCTTTATGTAGAAAACAGATATTAAGAGGACACGGTAATTCGTTTACATATACTTTGTTTGATAGTTACGACGTGTTTAAAAATAACTGGAAAAATTTTATATAATGTCTAAAATATTAGGAAAGATATTTGGTAATGCCGCAGGCGGTATAGTAGAAAAATTAGGAAATGTTGCTGACAAATTTATTACTACAGGAGATGAGAAAAGAAAGTTTCAAAAGGAAATGGAAACTCTTTTTATTAACGCTGAGGCAGAAATGCAAAAAAACGTTACAGAACGTTGGAAAGCAGATTTAGAACACGGTAACTGGTTAACAAGAAGTGTTAGACCTTTAGTGTTAATATTCTTAATAGTAAGTACAGTTCTTCTTGTCTTTATAGACAGTGGCTCTATACAGTTTGAAGTAGCAGAAAAATGGGTAGATTTATTACAATTAACTCTTATAACTACCGTAGGGGCATTTTTTGGAGGTCGCTCATACGAAAAAGGTCAGCGTATAATAAAAAAATAATGTATAAATAAATTAATTAATTATGTGGAGTATTTTTAAAGATGAAAATGATTATAACGAGAAAGCAATAGTAGGGTTCATATCGTTTACTGTTATGGTAGTATTTGCTATATTTGATTTAGCAACAGGCTTCTTTGGTAAAGACCTTGTTATAAATGAAATTATATACAACTCATTTGTATGGGTTTCTCTAGGTAGCTTTGGTATTGCTGGTGTAGAAAAATTTGCTGCAAAAAAATGAAAATTAAAGGAGTAGACGTAAAATCGTTGACCAAAAGGCAACAAAGCACTTTAAAAAAACATGCTAAGCATCATACTGTAAAACATATACGAAGTATGGTTATAGCAATGAGGGGTGGAGCTTCCTTTAAACAATCACATAATGTAGCCATGAGAAAAGTAGGAAAATAATGTTAAGTAAAAAACAATTAGAAATAGCAAGATTATCAGGTAACCCTAAAAAATTAGAGGCATCTGATTTTAGTAAATTAAGAAGCATGGGAAATAAAAAGAAAAAAAGCGTAGGTTACGGAAGTAACAGTCCAGCTATAGCAAAATATACAGCTATAACAGGTAAATCTGACAAGGTAAAAGGCGTCATGGGAACGAAACCTATACCAAAACTTAAATTTGGTAACAACAGTAAAAGAATGCAGTATTATTGAGGGTAACACTCTAAAACGATATAGTTCTTTATATAATATTTAAATTTGTAGAATGGCAACACTAACCGTAACATTGACAGAAACACTAACCCTTAACAACACAGAACAGGGTGGCACAACAACACAGTCTATATCAGGTGTAAACGACACACTAAAAAGAATTTTATCTGTTCCAACTACAGAAGTTAATTTATATGAAACACACGATACTAACGTAGCTGGAAATAAGTTCGATGACGACAACGTCAAGTATGTTAGAATATCTAATTTGGATTCTACAAATTTTGTTTCATTAAGAGTAAGCAACGCAAGCAATGATGAATTTGTTTACAAATTAGCAGCAGGAGAATCGTTGTTGTTGTATGGTCATAACGAAACAATGAATGCGTCTGAAGCAGCTGCTCTTACTATTGGAACTGGTGAGGCTAGCATTACAGATATTGGAGCGAAAGCAAACACTGCTGTTGTGGACGTTGAATTATTTATAGCAAGCGCGTAATGAGAAAGTGTTGCTGTGACGAAAATGTGGGGGAGTGCGACTGTGCGTGTTTTTTAGACGAAGTAAACAGAAATAAATTCGTCGAAAAAGAGCCGTCTTGCAACTTAGGAGAAGAAGATTGTTTAAGTTGTGGCAGCTAAAAGAAATTATAAAAGAGAGTACAGACTGTATCAATCGTCTACAAAGATGAAAAAATACAGAGCTAAACTTAATAGATATAATAGAAGAAGAGGCACGTATGGTAATGGAGATGGATTAGACGCCTCACATAAAAATGGTAGAATTGTTGGTTTTGAAAACCAAAGTATAAACAGAAGTAGAAAATGAGTTTATTAAATTTAAATAACGACCCGCCTAATGTAAGCGCTGCTAATATGGCGTTATCTGAAAAGTTTGCTAGTCAAGCAATACCTTCACGTGTTGTTCCTATGTTTGATAGAGACCAAGGAAAAATGGTTATGACAGAGTTTGATTTTGGTGGAAACTTTGAAAAAGCTAATGAATTTATGAAAAGAAGAATGAGGATTGGAGGTTCAGCTTTTCCTTTTAGCAGAGAAGGTAAAGCGGATGGCATGTTATTTAGTGATTTTATGGGTTTACCACAAGGAAAACAAGACACAATGCTAAGAGGTGTAGTAGATAACGTTGTTAGTAGTTTAGGTAACTTAAGAAGTGAATATAGAATGGGAACAAGTGGTGTTGGTAAAACAAGAGAAGCTTCTGGTGGATTAAACATGTATAATAATATTGTTGATGAAATCGGAAAATTAGGAAATAAAGGAAAAAGATTTGCTGGAGCAATAAGAGGTCAATCTGGTAAACTTTTTGGTAACAAAACTGATAATTTAATAGCTAAAATAAGAGAACAATTTGGTGACAAAGGTTTACAAAAAGTTGTAAACAAAGTTCCAGATTTAAAAATGTATATTGATTTAGTAAGAGGAGCAAGAAAAGAAGATAATTAATATATTTTAACCATATAAGATTTTTTCTTCATTCTTTCGTCTGGCTGTATTATAATTGCCTTACAGTATTTAGGGCTATCGTCTTTAAACCACTTTAATTTTTTCACTAACACATCTTCTAAATATTTTATCATTATAATAGTATTACTTACATCTAATCGACTGTTGTATTTCATTTGTATTTTGTATGTGTCTTGCTTTGGTTTTTTATATTGAAGTAATTGTAAATAAAAAAAGTTGTGCCACTCGTCTCTTTGTTTTTTTCTTTTTGACCAATGTGCTTGTGAATATAAAGAGTTTAGGCTGACATGTTTGTCTTGCCAATAAATTTTAATCATATTTTCTTTTCTTCGTAGGTCATAGTATAATTACAATCTTTAAATATACCTTTACTAGGGTCGTAATCTAAAGATACATAATTAATTTCCCCGTGTCTGTTTTTAGCTAAATGCACCTCACACAAATTAGTAATGTCATCGCCGCCTTCATTTTGATTTATACCATAGTATGAGGGTCTATACAAAAACAATACCTGGTCTGCATCTTGCTCTATAGCACCAGAATCTCTCAGGTCTGAGAGCTTAGGAACTGTAGAAGACCTACTCTCAACAACACGTGAGAGTTGTGAGAGCACGATAATAGGTATGTTTGCATCTTTAGCTGCCAGCTTCAGCTGCCTCGATATATTTGTTATTTGTTCGTATTTAGAGTTTCCAGATTTTTCTGTTATAAGTTGCAAGTAATCTATAATAACTAAATCTATATTTTTTAATCTTTTTAAAGTTAATATTTTGTTGTGTATAATAGACATACTTACTATAGGTTTATCGTCTACGTATATGTTTTGTGTAATGTCTCCCAAATTGTCAAGCACATTATTTTTTTCCTTATCTGACAAAGACATTGTGTTTACTTTTCTTTTTGAAATATCTAAGCTTGTTGAAATAATTCTTTTTGTTAGTTCTTCTCTTGACATTTCTAAACTCACAAACAAACAATTCTTTTTATGTCTTGCTCCATTGATAGCTAAGTTTATTGCAAAATCTGTTTTACCCATACCTGGTCTTGCGGCTAATACAATCATACAACCTCTCATCCATCCTCTTGTGTAAAAGTCTAAATTTGAATAACCTGTAGGCACGCCTTTGCTTTCCTCTTTCATGTCTATGTAATCAATAATGTCTTGTGATATATCTATCGTTTGTTCTTGGTTAGACATGTTTGTTTCAATGCTTTGTATTTGTTTTTTTACTTCGTCCATTATTTTAAATGGGTCATTTTCTTCCTCTGATATAGCTGTGTTTAAATAAAACATAGTCTTAGTAAGTTCGTTGTATGACCAAGATTGTATAAGGGCTAAAATAACCGAATCTATATTAGTTGTGTGGTCTGCTTTATTTGTTATCTCTAATAGTTCTACTGCGTTAACTTTTGTTTTTATTGCATTGAGTACACTAAAGTTGTCTATTGGTGTGTTTTTTTCTTTGAGTGCTTTTATCTTATCGTATATGTATTTATTTTTTTCCTCTGTAAAGTGTTGCGCCTCTACTCTAGATAAAATTATTTCCTGTTTGCTTTTGTCGTCTATTAGTACTCCTAATATTCTTTGCTCTACATCAAGTGTAGAGATGTCTCTGCCGTGTATCATATGTATTTGATTTTTGTTCTGTTTCAATTTCGTCATTCCACCGTTCTCCATTTATGTATGTAGACGGCATGGGTATATATTTTTTTTCTACGTTTTTGTATCGTAACTCTAAATTATCATCAAGCATCTTTTGTAGTTCCTTTTTGTTTTTAGACAAACTTACAAATGCTTGTAATGTTTTCTTTTTATTCTTCTTTACAGGATATGTTTTCCACCATTCTTCAAACAAAATATTATTTATACTTGTATTTATATTTGTATTGTTAAGTACGGTTTCAACTTTTCTTGAAGGGGGTTTCAAGTTTTCTTGAAGGGGGGTATCAGATTTTTCCATATAGGTAATCAATGTCCTTCTGCCCGCCTTAGTGTATTCTGCTTGTAAAAATCCTTTAGCAATTAAAGAGCTTATGACTTCACTAATTCTTGCTCTAGATAAACCAAAAAATTCAGCAAAATATTTATTAGTAGCAAAACAACTACCGTTCTTATGTAAGCTATTTATTTCTACTAGCAATACCTTTTCTCTAAGTGTTAACTCTTTAGATAACCATATATCTTTTGGTATCCACACTCCTTTAAAATCTCTTTCTTTAGCCATCTTTTTTACAAAACTTACATCTTTTCTTTTCTAACACAGTTCTATTGTAGCAGACGTTACAAAACCTAACATCTAAAAACAAAGTAACTATGTATGCTATTATTCTATTCATATACAAAAGGGGGCAGATTAAAGAAGAATTATATGAAAGAATCTACAATGCACCGCCCCCATGTTGTTATTAAACCAAACTACCTAAAAAGGTAAATCGCCCTTTGCATCTGGAACAGTTGCAGGGGCAACTTCTTTTTGAGCTACCGCCTCTGATTTGTATGGCTCTGATATAGTGCCATTATAACCGTTGCCGTTTTTGTTTAGCCAAAGCGCTACGTCTTTGACCTTTTTCCCATCCACTTCTATAAAGCCTTTAAGTGCTGGGGCTTTGTCATTGTTTGAATCGTTTTTAAATACTGCGATTCTTGTTCCACTTTTTTCCATATAATATAATTAAAAAGTTAAAAAAAATTAAAAATTAATTCTGTGATTCCACTTCAAGTAATTCCTTACAAGTCTTACTTTCCGTATGAATTTCTTTTCGTTTGTATTTACACATACCGTTATTCTTTTCATAAGGTCGTCTAAATACTTTTCGCTTACTCCTAAATTAGTAAGTATTGTTTCTTTGTCGTAACCCATATCCAACGCCACAAAAGTCATAACCATTTCGGGCATTGTTTTTACACCCTCTACTATTTTGCTAGCCACCCAAGTCTTATCCTTGTCGGGATGTAGCACAAAGTTTTTTCTAATAGCCTGTTCTAATACTAACCAATTATTTTTTTCCATTTCTATAAGTTACATATAATCTTCTGTTAAAAGAAACTTTTCCTTTATCATCTGGCAATTCTACCATTCTTACGTTTTCTTTTTGCATATACTGTCTTATCTTGTTCTGTACTAATTTAAGTTTTTTGTCTATAGGTTTTATATCTTCTTTGTAACCGCTATATTCTTCTACCATATCTACAAATTTTTCATCCGCTACCATTCTGTTAGACGGGTCTATTTTCTCTAAATAATTTTTATTGTAGTGTTTTGCGCAACCATCCGTGCCATCTACTTCGGGTCTGATTTCGTCTAACCCCATTTTCATTTGTTCTTCGTTCGTTGCGTTCTTAATAATATCTTTGCCGTGTTCCAACAATTTATGAAAATGATAACTTTCTGTTATGATTTGCTCTATTAACTCTACATCTAGATATACCTTAGCGCCTTCTATCTTTTTTAAATCTACTTGAGAATATATCTCTGCATAGATGTTTTCATTTAATGGAGTAAAAACTGTACAGTAGTGTAAACATTGTAGTATGTATCCGTAAGGTATTCCATTCTGCCACATGTTATGTTGCTGTCCGCTTATTGTTTTACACTCTACTATAGCTTTTATTGTTTGAGGTAATTGATTAAAGTTTTCTATCAATGGATTTATTGTATCCCATTGACAGTCTTTATCAAAACACACGCCATCGGGATTAGCTACTAACCATGGGTATTGGTCATTCCATATAGTATAATTAAAATCAAATATTTTTCTTTGCTTTTCTTTCTTGTATGTGTTCTCTATAGTTTTTTCGGGATTTTCGAAATCATAATATTGTGCAAAGTTTCTGACGCTTTCTTCATACATTACACCAAAGTATACACTCCAATTACTACTTAGGTCTGGACTTGGAGTTAACCCTAGCTTTTGGTCGAAAAGTTGAGGCTTGCTTGCATATGGATTTACTCCCATAATAACACCCATGTCGCTACCGCCTATAGCGGTATCATTTATTTCTCTTATCTGTAACCACTTTAATCTGTCTTCGTGTTTTGTTAGGTCGCCGTACTTTATAATAGTGTAGTTAGTATCGCCACACTCTACATTATACTTGTTCATAGTACTGTTGTTTTAGTTTTTGTTTTTTATAGTTAAGCTTATCAAAAAGCTTGTCGTCTTTTGTGCCTTGAAAATCAAACTGATAGTGATGTTCTCTGCACAATAAAACTATGTTGTCTTCTAAAAACTTATATCTAGGATACGCGCCTTTAGAAAGTATATGAGCAAAGTAAAAAGTCTTCGCCTCATATCCTAAATTTTTTTTACAAACGTAGCATTTATGATTTCTTTTTTGCCACACTCGTCTGAACAGTTCTTTTTGGGAGGACATTTTTCAAATTATTTACTAACTTGTTTTCATCTTTTTCTTCTATAATCTCATCTTGTCCAAAGAAACCGTACTTATAGAGACCTGTTAATTTTAAAACTGCTCTAGATAATGCTCTTTTTTCTGCTGTTGCTATTGGGTATTTATTTACACAATTCATTGGGCTTGCCTCACCATATGTTTCTATTGTTCTATTGCCTAACTTTCCTGTTGCTTTAACTCTTATGAATTGCATCATTCTGCCTTCGTTCTGTACAATATCTTCATGCAAATCAAACGTTACGGACACATTATAATGTGCTTGTATCTTCTCGATACCATTTCTTTTAATTACTTTAAATCCACGTGGGTCGTCATATAAGTCTTCTCTTACCAAACCCGCCTGTGTATATAGTTGATTTTTTAATTCAGCTTCTGTCATGTTTTAAAAATTTGTTAATAATGTTTTTGTTTATAGCGTCTTCTAACACACTATCCCATGCTATAATTTTTTTTATTTTAATATTGTCTTGTGATGTGATAAGCTTAGACTTTAGCCTGTGTTTCTCTATTATGTTTGGATGTTTAGTTTTCATATATTTTTTAAACGAAGAGAAATTTGCCAGACTTTTTTTGTTTGACATTTTGTCTATGTCCAGATTGATGTTCCAATCCTTTACTCTTATTGTATGAAACTTTTGTTTTGCTCTCATTTAGTACTTTAAATAGAGCCTCTACTACCCCTACTAATAAAGATACTAATAATATTAGTAATATATTATGTTTTATAAATTTTCTCATATCTGTCGCTGTGTATTTTTTTTAATATTTCTTCTTGTTTCTTATTAGGATAATGTACAAAATGCGAAGCTATACTATTGCCTCCAAACAAATCTGACCTAATACCGCCCCACATCTTGAACATTTAAATAAACTAATAATAACACAAATGAAAAAAACTTCATTAGTCAAAACTAAGAAATAAAATTCATATTAAAAAATTTTTTTCATGAAATCAGCGTGTTTCTGTCGCCTGTGCTTTTCATTGACAGCTACATATGAGTTAAAAGCTACGCTGTTCTTTGAGTGACCGCTAAATGATTTAACTGTAGCCTCGTCTACACCGTTCATTAACATTTCAGATATAAATGTGCTACGTACTTTATGTGGTCTAATAAAATCTTTTATGTCTATAACTTCATGCGACCTTGTTCCGTCTGCTGACACTTTATCTTTAACAACCTCGCCTTTTATATTAGTGCTGTTTACCCACTTTTTAAAAGCATAGTATAAAGAATTTCTATCGTGTCTTGGAAATATTTTTTTTGCTTGTTTTTTACTGTTAAAACTGTCGCTTTTATTTTGCACCACACGTGATGATAGTAAACGCGCAACCGTTCTAGTTATAGGTACTGTTATAGTAGCGCTGTTTGTTTTACTAGGACAATAATGTATAGAGCTAGTAGTAAAATTATCTTCTGATATATTTTCTATGTCTTTAATTCTTGCGCCTGTGATACTTAACAATAAATATAACATAGCGCCGTCATCATCTTTTGCCTCGTCTAGTGCTAGTTTATTTAATTTTTTGTATACGTCAGTAGGAATTGTCCTAACAGGGTTGTCTAACTCCACCATATTAAAATGCTTAAAAGAGCATTTAATACCACTTTCGTCTGCATACTTTAATACAGATTTTATATAACGCATATAGTTGACAGCTGACTTATTAGAAAAGCTAAGTAAATATTTCTTAACAGCATCTGCGTAATGCACATATTTAAGTTCGTGCTTTGCATTTTTATTAATGTTGTATGTGCTTATTTTTAAGTCGCCTATATCATTTATCATTTTAGCAACTTGATTGTGGTATCTTTTATAAGTTACCATTGTGTTTTCTGAACGCTTCAAAATCTTGTTTTGTGAATATTCATGTTCAGAATATTTTTTACTCATTGTAAGTAATGTTTCCATATATCTAGTAGTTTATATAACAAAATTAAAAGATTTTAATATGAAAACAAAGTAATAGGCTCAGTAGTTCCAATTCCTACGTTTCCCGTGCAGGACACACAATATACGTAAAATCTGTACTCTTACGTATATAAGAGTATTGTAAGAGTATGCTCTTACGGTATATTTACCCAGAATACTCCAGCTCCTGACAAATTCCTGAAGCTCTTTCGTAACAAAACTTTTGCGGGTAATGTTAGTTTTGGCATAAAAGTTGTAGTAGTAATAGTAGGGAAACAAATGTTCCCGCCTTGTATAACGATAGACTTATAGCTATCATAAATTTTATATTATGACTTTATTACAAAACAGAATGAACAGCGCTTTTGATATTTTATTTAAAGACGCATGGGGAGAACTAACAAACGATTATGTTCCCGCATTAAATAGTAAAATCCATTATCCTATTGACATATACGAATATGAAGATGGTATGAAACTTGAAATAGCCTGTGTAGGACTAAACAAAAGTGACATAGACATTAACATAAACGGGGATGTTATTAGTATTTCATCAGACAAACAAAAGAAAGATGACACCGCCTCTGCAATTTGGTACTGTAAAAACATTACTCGTCGAGGTTTTAAACATGAGTACAAAATATCTACGCGTTTTGATTTGTCAAAATCTAACGCCAACATGGATAAAGGTTTATTAATAATTGACATACCGTTTTCGGAAAACAAAAAACCAAAAACATTAACAATAGACTAACCTTTTCCAAATACTTATCCTTATCCTTAGACTTCAATGAGGGTCAATGAGGGTCAATGAGGGTCAATGAGGGTCAATTAGGGTTCTTTAGGGTTTCTTAGGGT
>TARA_R100001463_G_scaffold113786_1_pt1 | contig 16341 bp, 22 predicted proteins | sample TARA_R100001463 | Tara Oceans TARA_R100001463 (sample SAMEA2622242) | marine metagenome | biome: marine biome (ENVO:00000447); feature: deep chlorophyll maximum layer (ENVO:xxxxxxxx); material: "saline water (ENVO:00002010), including plankton (ENVO:xxxxxxxx)" | depth 40 m
TTGATCTACCTTCAGCAAAACCTTTAAAACTTTTTTCTTTGGTTTCTCCAGTTTTATCTTCAAGCATTGTTTTTTCTTCTTCTATTCTAGCTAGTATTTCAAATGCGTCAAATATAGCAAGCTTTTTTGTTGCGGCTGCGTTTTTAAGTCTATCTGCAGAAACATCATCTTCCGTGTTGGTAATGATTTTTTCTTCAGCAACCTTAATTAACTCTTTAACTGCTTTCTGCCCAGCTTGGATTATATTCTTCCTCGTTTCCTTTGAACTCATATTTAACTAAAATATCATTTGATTGCATACAATATAGTCTTTGTTTATCTATAATAAACTCAAACTCCCTATTAGATTTAAAACCAACTAAATCACCCTCATGTATACCAAGTGACTCTAGTGTTTTATTACCTATTTTTACTATACCTTTGTTTTTTTGTTCTGGTTCTAAAGACCATTCATCTTTATTTTTAATTGGAATGATAAAACATCTTTCACCTACAGATGTCCACTTAACCATGCGTTTATATAAATATATTTGATCATACTGACAAAAATACTTATTATCATCAAACGTTTTACTACTGTCAACAGCTTTACCTTTTAAGTTGTAATATCTTCTAAATACATTGTGATGTATAATAACTTCATCACCTTCTTGTATAGGTGTATCAAAAGCAGTTGGTGTAGTAAGTACAACAGCTTTTCTGTTTATAAGCTTAAAGTTTTCTATACTAGAATTAACTATAAGTTTATCACCTTCTATATCAATTTCATTATTATACCTTTTTCCATTTGGCACAACTATAAAATCAAAAACACTTCTCATTAATATTCTAAATCATATTCAACGGATATAGCCATGTTAGAATTAAACTTCTTCCATGGCAATACTTCGCTGTTTTTCTTTATGAATATGTTATAAGAAGCATCATCGTCTTCAAACAGAATATGCGATATCTCATGCCCACCATATACCTGCTGGCCCAAAGCATAGTGCATAGCATCATTCTTATAATCAGAACCAATACTGATTTTTCTTATAACAGTACTCATTACTCTTCTGATTTAACAACAGCTAAACCTTCGCCGTCTTCTTTTTCTATTTCAGTATAACTACCATCTTCGAGATTAATATTTACAGAACCATACTTTGTTTCAAGTTCTTTTTTAGTCTCTTCGATAGATTCGTTAATACCAGCAATTTTATGAAGCATGGCATGCTTACTAGCCTCTAATTGACCTATTTGATTTACTACTTGACCTAACTCTGTTTGTTGATCTTTAATTGTTTTAAGCTCTTCAGCTGTAACTTTATTTTCCATTTGATTTAATTTAAATTATTCACTTATTTATTATTACTCGATTTCTTTGCTTTTTCCCAAGTCCGACCCACAAAATAAGCGCCATACACTGTTATTAATAGTGACTGAAATATTGGGATATATTCTTCAGCTACTTTAAACCCACCAATGTTACCATCGAAAAATGCTAATGCCGTAAATATAACAGTAAGATATATTAACACTAACGGGCGTATATTCTTTGATAAAAATGAATCTGATTGCATGTCAAGTTTCCAGCGCTCTGTAATTTGTGTTTGCGCATCTTGATCTGCTTTTTCCAATAACTCTTGTATCTTTTGTTTAGCGGCTAGCCTTTCTTCATCTGTAGTTGTAAGTTTGTCTATTACATTACCTACGTCTTTAATTAACCCACCAGTTAAAAGACTTAAAAGTTTTTTCATTTACTCAAATAACTTTTTAACAGCACGCCCAAGCATTGTTCCATCTTGATTTAAATCACTAAATACAGTGTCACCATCTTTATCTGAATCGTACAAAAATCTACCCTGATCATAACCAGGAGAATTTGAATCCAATATAGGTTGTTTAAATGAGCTTTTGGCTTGAGGATTTGATGGTGGAAAAAAGTTAGCACCAGCTTTCTTTTTACGCATTTCTGCTTTCTCTTCAGCAGTAGCTGGTCTAGCCCCTGTGTTTTGTAAAGCTGAACCTTCATTATCCATTTTATATGGAGACATTTCACCTACACCACGATTGTCACTTGGTATTTCTGTTAATAGATCTTTTTTCTCTTGTATTTCTTGTTTTTTATCTAGCTTTTTAGCTTTAGCTTCTTCTACTTTTTTAGTTTCTTCTTGGTAAGCTACGGAACCTTCCATCATGATTCCAGAAGTTTTTCCTTTATGATCCTTCAATTGCACACATGAAGAACTTTTCTTTTTAATAGGATTATTATAAGCCATTTTTTTTATTATTTATTTTTCAAATTGTTGTAAATATTTTTGTAGCTCAGAACCATAAGTTAATTCTAATCTAGGATCTTTACCTCTTTTCTTTAATTTACGATACTTTTCTTGGTCAATTGTTTTACCTTTAGCATCAAAATATTTTTCAGTTATACCATAAAGATCTGTAGGGTCAGCCGAATAATAGCGTCCTCCGTATCTCTCTTCAGCTAATTGTGTGTCATCAAAAAGATTTGTTCCAAAACGACCTAGCCCAGGTTGATCTGGAGTTCCTTGTATGTATCGAACTTGTTCACCTTCTTCAAACTGTTCACCAGGAAAAAAGTCTTTCATTCTTACTTGTTTACTAGCAAACTGATCTTTATTAAAATAACTAGCCCGCTTTAAAGCTAAATTTGCTTCTTCCGCAGCTTTATTTCTAGCGTACTCAGGTGTTTTTCCTCTTGATAAATAATTAGTGTATGTTTTAGAAAACATATCACCAGCGTTTTCTAAAGCCGCAGTTCTAGCCGCAGCAAGCTCGCTATTAAGAGTTTCAAACGCAGACATTGAAGCTTGTTGCTCTTGAGCTTCAGTAGCATCACCAATAGTAAATTGTTTAGACATAGCTTTGTTTTCTTGCTCAAGCTCAAACTTCTGCTTTTCTTGTTTAATTTTAGCTTCATTAGCTATATCAATAGATTCATTAATATTTTGAGTTTTTAAATTTTCTTTTGCTTGCAGCTGTAATGCTTTTTTATCTTGAGCGGCTCTTTTTTCTGGAGACAAAGCCATATAAGCAGCTTTGCTTTCTGGAGTTGATTCTAAATAATTTGTGCCAGTAACATGCTCTTGCTTTTCTACTGTGCTTGGATCAAATTTAGCTGTAGTGCTGCCTTGAAATGTAGATCTTGTTCCTCCAGGTAGTACGTCAGAAAAAGTACCAGCACTAGCGCTATCACCTGCATGACTATGGCCGCCTTCTGCAGTGTGTGGATCTGTATCTTTAAAAGGGCTTGTTTTTTTAAGTAGACTATTTCTTTTCTGGAAATTTAATCCGCGATTCATTCGTTCTACTATACTTGGTTTGTATGCCATAATTATATTTTTATGCGTTTCTATATGCTTCAGCTTCCCACGCTAAATTCTTATCACCTTCTTTTATACTTGATCTTGGTATTACTTTATCTTTCCAATAAACGTTTTCATCGTCGTAGTCAAGATCACCACGTCTCATTTGTGCAATGTGTACTTTTTCGTGAGCAATAACTTCATCTATTTTATCTGGTCCTACCTTATCATTTATAATAATAGTACCATTGTTGTTAGCTTTACCTAACACCCCATCTTCCATATCAACGTGATACACTGGAGTATTGTCTATTGGAAACGGAGGTGATATTTTAAATGCCATTAGTTTCTGTATGGGAATTTTTCGTTAAACCACTCTTGTCTGTTATTACAACCACAGTTTATGTTTAGACCTTCAGCCATTTTATCAACTACTGTTTTAATACCAGTAGCTTTAGTAAACCTAGCTATGTCGTCGCCTAAACCTTTTGATTTCATTATTTATAACAATGAGCTGCAGCTGGTGATCCATGATGTTCTTTGTCATACTTCATATCACCTGCTAATTTAGATATATGTTTTTCGTCTGCAGTCATATTATCATCACTATGGCCATGTTTAGCATCATAGTTGATATCTTCTTTTAGATAATGAATATGAGCGCCATCGTCAGCAACTGATGCTCTGTAGTTTTTCTTTGTCACTGGAGTTTTACAGCATCTTGCATTGCCAGTATACTCACCATAATGTCCTTTTTCCATAATTACCATTTTACTTTGTCAGCCCAGTAAGCAGCAGACATTTTACCTTTTTTAATATTTTTTGCATGACGAGCCTTAAAGCTAGCACGTCTTGCTTTTGATTTTGAATCTTGCTTTTTACCAGCAGTACTTACACCTTGTTGGCCAAACCTAATTATTTTTTCTTTACCATTTTCACAAGCCTTAACAATATGTGATTTAGTCTTGTGCCCTGGTGTTTTTCTAGGCTTGTTACACTTTAAGGTTTTTTTGTTTACCTCAGGCACCTTGAGCTGTTTTAGTTATAGGTCCTGGCGTGTATTTACATTTCGCCATTTTAAGTTTGTACCCAGTTATACCAGAGCTACTACCAACACCCATTGGAAAACCGCTAGTATCTAGTGGCCCGTCCCAAACATGAGACTCTCCTACTTGCCCTTCAAGTGTTGGCTTACCTAATAACTTGCTTATTTTATTATCCATAATTATTTATTTTAGTTGTTTATATAGACCTGGATTTTCAGAGTGGCCACCAGGTCCAAATGCTTCCTCTTGAGCTTTACTCATTTGAAACGCCGCTCCAACAGAAGCCTGTCTCATTGTTGGGTTACCAAAAGCAGCTTCGGCCATACCCATTGTTTGTTGATTAAATACAGGCTGAGCCGTACCCATCATATTTGCTTGCGCTGGCACATCATAACTAAAAGCTTGAGGTTGCCCCATTTGTTGGCCAGGAACAAAACCTAGCGGTGATTTTTCATTCATATCTAAAGGTGTTTCGGGTAAGTTCACGGGGGCTCCAACAGCTGCTAGTTCGTTATCAATCATAGCCGGCGCTGCGTTTCTATCAGCAAGAACACCGGGCGTAAAATTTCTTAAAAACTCTTCTGCTTGGGAGTCTAAAGCCGGAATGCTAGTGGGCTGAAATGCTTCTAATTTAGTACTAGCGTCTATTGATGTGCTTTCTAGTTTTTCTTTTTGAATTTCTTTATCTAAATTACTTTTTGGTTCTTGCCCTTTTTCTTCAGCCATTTTATCCATGGCTTTTTGCTTTAATGCATTTCCTATTTTGTCCATACCAGCCTGCACACCAGCCCCAAGTATCTCGGCGCTACGATCAATAATCATAGCAGGGTTTCTATAGCTTCCGCCACTTTGTATAGCTGGCATGACTATTCTGTTTGGAGAACTTGGAAGTTTTCCTGGTAATTTAAACTTTCCCATATTATCTGTTTTTATCTTTGTTGACTTTATTAATAGCAAATGATAAAACCTTATCACTATAGGTTTTACCTTTCATTATGCTATTACGTCTGGTGCTAGTAGGTATATCTTCTTCACCTAGCATAATTCTATACATGCGTGATATTAACTGTTTACCTTTAAATGATACTTTGTATATATTGTACTTCTGTGTAGTTCTATTATACTTTCTCCAAATTGTAATCCAGTCATTTTTTAAAAGCTTGTTCCAACGTCGGTTATCCCAACTAAAGGAATACGTACCGTCTTCAAAATCTTTACGTGTAAACATATCCATGCAATCTAGATATATTAATAATTCTAGCTCTGCATCGTTAAGATTATTGTTTTTACAAGCCCACTTACGTATTATACGATAGTGTTTAAGAAGATTTAAATCCCTAATGTCACTAGCGTCTAATTTCATAATACAACAACTACATCAGTATCTTTTATAACGTAAAAAACATTTTTATCAACCTCAAGTCTATTGCTTGAATGTTTATCATAAAATATTCTGTTACCTTTTTTAACACCTCTAACATCATCGCCACAATGAAGCACAGTTGCTTCTTTATAACGAATATCAAATCGTTGTTTACCAGTTAACATAAGACCGCCATCTGTTTTTTTAATGGTATCTTCTTTTTTATTTTCTATAATTATATTTCTACCTATCGCTTTCATACTCAACTCTTAAATTATTGATTACACAATCTGTAGATAATATAGTGGTAGCCACTGAAGCCGCGTGTTTGAGTGCGCTTTTAGTTACAAGCAATGGATCGATAATGCCTTTATCAACCATGTTTACGATATCACCTGTAATTACATTAACACCCATACCTTCTTCGGGCGTACCAACCTCTTCCAGTCCAGCGTTATTTAGTATAGTCTTAAACGGTGCTTTAATAGCTTCTAGCAATATCTTTTCACCAGCTGTTTTTGCTTTGGTTTTTTTAGATGCGTCAAGCAAAGCTATACCACCTCCTGACACTATACCTTCCTTTACCGCGGCTTTAGTAGCACAGATAGCATCTTCAACTCTATCTGATTTTTCTTTTAATTCGATTCCTGAATTAGCACCTACTTTAACAACTGCAACCTTACCTGATAATCTAGCTAAACGCTTTTCAAGACGTATAACTTCACCCGGCGCTTTAGCTTTAGTTATTAAATTTTTTACTGAACTAATTAATTTTTTTATTTCTTTAGTAGACGTGTCTACTTGCAATATAGTTTCTGTGTCATTAGTTATACTTTTATCACAAGTACCTAAAAAGTCTGGGTTAATAACATCTAAATCATCTCCAAGATCTTCATTGACTACAGTGGCGCCAGTAAGTAAAGCTAAATCAGAAAGTGTATCTTTTTTATTTATACCGTATGTAGGCGCGTTAATAACATTTACTTTTATATTACCTTTTACTTTGTTCATAGCAAGTGTTGCTAACACTTCTGTTTCTAAATCACCTACCACAAGTAAAGCTTTTTTGTTTTTAATTACATACTCTAGCACTGACTGTATTTTACGCACAGATTCTACAGGTGACTCTAGTAGTAATATTAATGGATTGTCAAGCTCAGCTACTCGTTTATCTTTGCTTGTTATAAAATGAGAGTTAGTTAAACCTTTATCGTACTGAACACCGTCAACTAATTCAAGCTCTGTAGTATCTTCGGTTGTTGGCTCCATCACAACAACGCCATTTTCACCAGCAGCTTTAAATGCTTCCCCAATTATTTTACCTAGATCTTTATCGTTGTTACAACTAATAGTAGCAACATCATCAAGCATAGTACCTTCAACTGGTATTGCTTTTCTTTCTAGGTATTTAATAACATTATCGACAGCCTTACTTATACCTTCTTTAATGTTACGGGTGTTATCTTTATCTAAATTTTTGTAAGCCTCTGTTAAGATTGAGTGCGCTAGTACCGTAGCCGTTGTTGTTCCATCGCCAGCTTCTTGGACGGTTTTTCTAGCTGCTTCTTTTAAAAGCGTTGCACCCATATTTTCAACTGGGTCTCTTAGTGTAATACTGTTTGCAACAGTTACACCATCTTTTGTAATTACAGGTTTACCTTGATCATCTTCTAAGATAACACATTGGCCGCTAGCTCCGAGTGTGGAGCTAACAGCTTTTGTGAGTTTTTCTATACCTTTAAACACCTTGTTCTTTGCGTCTTCCCCAAAGTTAAGGTTTTTGACAATTTTGTCTGACATAATTTAATTAAATTTAATTTGATTGTATAATATTATTCAAAGGTTTTTACCACCTTAGGACCTTTTACAAATTCAAGCTTTTTGGTATAATGTTCAATACTACCATCAATTGCAGCCTCAGCACTTTCAAGAGTTTCTCTACGAGTTACATCTTGCCATTTATCTTCTTGATCTTTATATTCGGTTTGATAATATCCATTTGGTAGTTGTACTATTCGCCAATTTTTTTTATCAGCTATATGCTTCCAAAAGTTTATTTGGTTTTCGGATATTTGTGGTTGACTACTCCACGTGTGAGTCTTGTAATATAGTGTCATTGGTTTTGGTTTATATTAGTTTATTTGGTTGCTCTTGCCCGAGCAGGGTATACTTTATATATCACTTATTTTTAGTGATTTTTACCAAGGCACGTCTTTCGCTTCGCTAGTAGGTGTTATTTGTTCTTCAATCATAGAATCTACATGATCTCCTATGTTTGCTAAACTGCCGTCTGCATTTAGCCATTCTTCGACCTGCGATTTTGTTAAATCATCAAAAGATGTAAAATCTTCAGGATCTGGTTCACCAACAACAGATGTTCCAATAGCCTCTGCGGTGTAAGCATTACCATCAGGGTCTGTTTGATCTGATGTTGCAGTGTAAGTCCAATGTATATTATACACTACATCTGAAAGAGAATCTTGAGTTGGACGCACATCAAGTTTATTTATAGTCCAATTATATGTGTTTGCCATTTTTATTTATATTAATTCTTTTAACAATATACCTACATTTACATATCGCCATAAACCGTTAGCTTGAAATCTAAATGCTAATCTATCACTAGCATTAAATGTAGCTGTTTGACCAAAATCAAATACAACAACTTCACCAGCATTATTGCTGTAAGAAGAAGTTACTGATTGAAGTAAACTTCCATTTTTGTAAACCTGTAGTGTAGCAGAATTTCCTGTAGGGCCAGAGGTGTAAGAACTATAGGGGTTATTTGATACGTTTACTTTACTTACGCAACCTTTGAATAAAGTTCCTACAACTCCATAAGCATATGGAAAGGCGCTTGTCATACCGGTGTTATAAAGTGTTCTAACAGAGGTAGTGCTATGATACCCTCTCCAATTTATAAACATTGATTGCCCGTAAAACTCACTAGCTTTAACAGCACCATTTACGTCTAGTTTAGTACCGCTAGTTGGTGAAGTTGTATTAATACCAACTTCAGTCTCTAAAAATAACATTTTCCCACTGGAGTTTAATTTTAAAAAACCCCCGCCATAGTACTGCTCCTCATCTCCAAGTACAAAAACAGTGCTACTGTTTGGTGTTATTTCAAACCAAGTAGCATCATCACCATCATCACCTTGAACTTTAAACGCGGTAGTAGAATTAGAGGTATGCCTAATGTGCACATTGCCACGAACGTCTAGCTTAGCGCTAGGGGAAGTTTTCCCAATACAAAGACTGCCTGAAAAATAATTGTTCATACCGGTCTGAAAATAAACTCCACCTGCCCCACTTTGTACTTGTATATTGGATCCATCACAGTGCATGCTTGTTCCAGAATTAATCCCTGCAGTATCGCCTATTGCAAAATCTCCGTCACTTTCGAATTGATGAAAAGTAGCAATTGTTGTTTTTGTTTTTTCTAATTTTAATGGCGTAACGGACGTTTCACCAGAATTGCCGCCTAGTATAAAATCGTAACTTCCAAAATTGCCTGTACCTTCGTTTGAAGTGTCTTCTATATAATTAAATGTTGCAACTCTATCATTTACACCTATTTTTAGAACTTCTCGAGTAGTATTGCCAGACCTAGTTATACATACAGGCTCAGTGTTCGTTGATGTATTAAAGATAGCAGTACCGTCAACAAGAACATTGCCATTTACATGAAGTTTTTGGCCAGGCGAAGTCGTGTTTATCCCGACGTTTCCGCTTGAATCAATGCGGATTCTTTCTGCACTTGCACTACCTGCGTAAAAAGACATATTATTACCTTCTGCGCCTAAAAATACAGTATCTGTGTTTGTTGTAGTATTATCTTTAAATGATATGAATGCTTTAGAGTCGGTTGATTCAAAGTTTGCAACAACGTTAGTTGTACCGCCGTTAACGTGAAGTTTCTCATTCGGGTTCGTCGTTCCTATACCCCACCTACCTGAACTATTTATTACATTATCATATCCACCAGTTGTAATTTCTATACCAGGATAGGAATCAAGCTTTAATACCGCACTACTGTTAGCTGTCCTGATTGTACTTAAAGTAGAAGAATTAGTAATCTGAAGGCTTGGTGATGATACAACACCGCCAAAAGTTATGGAATTAGTGTCGTTAGTAAATACCAAGTTGCCGTTAATTTCAAGCTTTGCGGTAGGGCCAGTCGTCCCGATCCCGACGTTGCCGCTAGCGCGAACTACAGCTTTTGTTGAACCACCGGCTTTAAGATGTATATCATTACTTGCAGATTGCAATTCTAGATTTCCAGATCCAGATTGTGTTATTTGAGAGCCTGATAAGCTATTTGAAAGAAGCAGTTGATTACTGCTATTAGATCCAAAGTATATATATCCGTACTGAGCTAGCTGTATATTTCCATTAACATCCAGCTTTTGGCCCGGGGAGGACGTTCCAATGCCAACTCTATTACTAGAAGTATCTACGTACAACACATTAGTATCTACCGCGACATTATTAAGAAATTTAATTGGCATATTATTTAATTATTTTATTATCCTACATATGTAAGTAATACTTCATAAGCTGAATCAGAAATGTTTCCTGTAAATGTTACAACTAAATTAGCGCTTGACCTTGTTACGCCCGCATATACTGTTTCACCTGCAGAACTTATGACTTCGCACTTAACATCTTTAGCGACAGTGCCTGAGCCAAAGGAATTAGTAACATCATAAGTAAATGTTGTTAAACCACCAGATTGATTACCATTTGTTAAAGCAACTCTATCACCTAAGGCACCTGTATCTACTGGAACCGCCCAAGTACCATCACCTCGAAGAAATGTAGTGTTGACGCCTCCTGCTGGTACAATACCTAGTGTAGAACCTCCTGCATATATATCAGAAGAAACAAAACCGTTTGCTGTAACATTAAAGTGCGCGGAGTTAAAACCAGCGACACCCTTTTGAGTTGCACCATCTGTAGCTCCTTCACCTGCTACGTTTTGATCTGCTATAACAACAGTGTAATCAGAGAGCGAAGGACTAGAATTAGCAGAAATATTAGAGTTGGCAAATATAAAATCACCGACCTCTACGTTTTCAGTAAAAAACGTACCTGCTGTAGTTACTACATAAAAATCACCTTGATTTAAAGCGACGTTGCTCGCTCCTGTTAAAGCTGGTGTGTTTGTAGTTGCGTTATATCCTCCTTGGAAACCACCAACTCCACCTACTTGAGATAATACATACTGTTTTGAAGCAGCGTCTGTATTAGCGCTTGGTGTAGCGGGTACTGTTACTTGACCTGCAAAACTTGATTGACCTGTACCGTTTACAGTTAATTCACCACCTACTGTCAAGTCGTTAGTTATTGTAACATCATCTGGTAAACCAATCGTTATAACTCCTGAGGCTTCACCAACTTCAACTTCACTTCCTGTACCTTGAAAAGTAGCTGTTGATGTTGATGTTATATTTGTTGATGTTGAACCGTCTGATAATATCCAATATTGGTAGTTATCAAGAGTTGGGAAGGTTTGTAATGAACCTGTACCATCAATATACTGAGCTGATGTACCAGCACCAGTAACTGTTAAAGTGCCAGAGCTTGTCACTGGAGAGTTTGATACACTAAAAGCTGATGGCATTGAAAGACCAACAGACGTTACTGTACCTGTGGTCGCCCAGGTATTATCGCCTCTTAAAAATGTAGTTGCGCTAGGTGAACCAGCAGCTGAAAGATCAAACGTACCTAAATCAACATCGCCAGTTGCTGAACTAGCCGCCGTAAAAGATATAAATGTACCTTCAGCAGCTGTTAAAGTTTCTACACCTCCACCGACTTCTTTCCAGCCGCCAGAGCCATCACTTACTTTTAATACTTTATTTTGGGTGTTGTAATACAACTGGCCATCTACCGATGTACCAGCGTTTGTATCGTTAGCTTGATTTTCTATACGAATATGTAGTGATTCGATTTGGTTAAAATCAACACTGTTTAAAAAATTAATTGCCATTGTTTATTAGTTTAAGTATGCTTTGCCAGAAAACCCAGCTGTAAAGTGTACGTTTAAATTGTTTTTATCTATATATTCAACTTCACCAAAAACCTGCACATCGTTTATATTAACTGCAGATACTGAAGGAAATTTATCTAAATTATGCTGTATTTGCCATGTTGTTGATGGAGCTCCTTGTATAAACTCAAAATGTTTATCACCATTTTCAACATCGTCTATTTGTATTGAATAATATTGAAGTGCTTGTATGTTGTTGTTGCCAGTTACAAACTCTAGCTCCATGTTATAAACATTACCTTGAACTTGAGTTAAAGCTGTTAACGTATAAACGCCAAATCTACCTAACGATCTAACGTCTTGTATAACTATATCGTAACCTATAAATCTTTGCAGATAAGGCAAAGCTATAGGTACTGTTACTGGCATTTGTACGTTTACATATAAACTAGTTATATCTTGCCAAGGCGTAGCTTGACCACCGTAGTTTTCAAATGATATAGTACCTTCTGGCCTAGGGTCTGGGTCAGGATCTTGTATGATAAACTTCCAAGATGAGTGTTTTAAAAAGTCGTTTATTACAACAACTGATGCTCCGCCTAGACTAAAGTTTTTTGTCTGCCCATTAGTTACATCTGTTCCTATAAGTATATCAGATGGATCTGGCGTATTGTTCTTTTTATACGATGATATTATGGGCATATATTATTTTTTTATTAAATGCTAACTCCAGTGTTAAATACAACTTTATAAGCAGGTCCAGGAGGATTAGGTTTTTCTCCAAAATAACCTAATCTTAAATAGTAAGTACCTTGTGGTAAACTTACAGTTGCTTCTTTTTGGTTAGCAGTACCATCTGGACTCCAAGTTCCTCCTTGATTTGTTTCAGTCCAATGCACCTCAGCAGCAACACCGCCAGTTCTAGAAGAGTTATAATAAACTCTAATACGACCTTCCTTAAAGTAACCGTCTGTTATACTCGGCATTGTTGAGTTATCTAAATACTGGAAAAAAGTAATATCACCTCCACCAGACGGAACAACTACAGATCCTATATCTACAGCGACATCAGAGTATTGACCTGATTGTCCCACAGGGCTTAAACGAGATTCTACTATAGAACTAACAGTCGGGCCTGTTTGAGTATCATTGTCGTAAAGTTCTATCACCGAAGCATCTTTAACGAACCTCATAAGAGCCCCACCATTTTTACCAGAAGTAAACCCATCACCAAAACCAGCATTATTATAACCAACAATCCAATTTTGATTTGCTCCTTGAGACCCTCTCCAAAACATAGTCACGGGGTAGTAACTAGCTGGTAAGCTTGACCATGGTTGTTGTTGATGGTATAAATCTCTTATACCCTGACTAAACCAACCTTGAGAAGCTGCTGGCGGTATAGTCGTGCTGCTTTGAGATGTATAACCAGCAGCTATAGAATTAAAATCTACTGTTCCAAATCTTGAATTAGAAGCTATATTAGAAGACCAAAAACCGTAATAATTATTACCTAAAGAAGTTACATCTTTAGGACTATCAGGAGAACCTGTTGCAGCACAGTCTATTAAATCTTGCCAATCTTGCGGGGTAGGAAGTCTAAACCCTGCTGGTGGTTGAATTACTTCTGTTGTAAAAACATTATAATAAAGACCTCTAAAAGCATTATTAGAATCAAATTGCCAATAACAAGCGGCTGGGTCGTTATTTTGACATTTAGTTATCCAATCATTTTCATTAGTAACTATAGGTATAGTACCACCAGTTGTTGTAGCTGTAATTGTTGAATTTGTTTTTGTCCATATTAAATCACATACAGTAACTTCACCAGGTTGTGGAGGCGTGCCTAACGGCCATAATTTAGTTGCGCCCTGATATATTTCAGAAACATTATTACTACCTAGCTTAATGTTACCTACAGCAGGTGTTACATTTCCGAATTTTAAATCAGCCATATTATACGATTATATATAGTACATCAGCTGCAGGGGTTATAGCCTGATATTCAGCGGATGTTAGTGTTCTTATTTGTGTAACAGCTGTTTGACTTTGTGTTGTACCAGAAACAAGGTCTGTTGGTTTATTTAATATTTCAGCGGCACCACTTGTAGCATTCCAGTTTGATTGCACGTTGGAAGTAGTAACATCTATTTCAATAACATCGCCGCCGGCGTTTACAGCTAGGCTTTTTGTAGCAGTGCCGGTAAACGAACCTCCACCGTAGCCTGGTAATTCTAATTGACCAGTGCTAATCATATTAGCAAAATTCACCGTGCCGTCTAATCCGCCGTAAAACTGCAAGTCAGCAGTAGTATCACCGCCGTTTCTTACAGCATATATTTTAGCAGCTGTATTTGTAGAACTACCTGCATTTGTTAAAGAAAATACTATACCACCACCAAAGCCATCTTGTATAGAACCAGAGTTTGTAAACGTTCTAAGATAAAAACCAGAGTGAGCGCCAGTTGTTGATGCAGCTTCTCTTTCTAGTTGAAAAACTGGAAAAGAGCTAGATTTAGCTTTAATATTACCATTAACATCTAAAGCAGCATTTATGCTCGTAGTGTTTATACCAATATTAGTTCCATCTTGAAATATAGTGCTGTTACCTATTGTGGATGTAGTTGACCATATAGGTATGTAGTTTTGTGTACCACTACCACCAACACCTGTACCTGTAGCAGCGTCGATAGTAACTTGGTTAGATCCATTATCGGTAAGTGTTACATTTGAACCAGCTACAAGTTTAACTGTGCTTGTTGAAGCGTCTGAGCCGGTAAGTGTAAGATCTACATCATTAGTACTTTGAGTCGATGTGTAGCTATAAGTAGTGTCGGTGTTACCTCCAACAGCGTTTATAGTTATAGTGTCACCGTTTCTGTTTGTTTCTATATTTGTACCACCAGCTATAACAATAGTATCATTATTAACATTAGCAGTTGCGGTGCCTCCTGTGTCTGCTCTAAAATTTTTATATATATTTTGTGCTGAACCCCTGTCAGTGTTAGTTACACTAAATACAGCTGCGTTACCAGATCCACTAAGTGAAACGTCAACTCCGCTACTACCAGATATTTGGAATGTGCCATTGTCAGACATAACACCTGACGTTGAGCCATTTGTAACATTAAAGCTAGACATTGTACCACTACCAGACCCGGTAGATCCAGTTGATATAGATACTATTCTGCCATAAGCATCAACCTCTATCTCGTTTATCTTAACACTACTAAACGTACTACCGTAAGTACCAGCTCCGATAGTACCAGTTGGATCTATTGATATATCACCTGTACTTGTTATTGGGCCACCGGTTAAACCGCCGCTTGTAGTAATCTCTGTCACACTACCGCTGCCACCACCAGACTGATTTACCCAACTATAGTCAACACCACTCCAAGATAAAACTTGATCTATATTTGCTGTTGAAACATTTAAATGAGCATCAACATCTGCATCTGTGTATGCAGGTGGTATCACTGTGTTACCTTCAAGCGCTGTACCTGCTGTAGTTCCAAAACCTGGGAAAGATACTTTAGCTGTGTTGGCTACAACTGATGGTGCTAATGCTACTCTAGCATCTGTATAATAAAGATTCGTACCTTCAGCAATATCTGAAGTAGTTAAAACAACTACACCTTGTTGACCATTTACAGACGTAACACTTTGCGAGTTATCAACTTTCTCCCATGCTGTGCCATTAGATATAACCCAATCGCCTATACCATACGTAATACCTAAGTAAGTGCCAGGATCGCTAACCACATAGTAGAAACCTTGATTAGCTGGAGCGGGCGAAGGTAAAGCAGGTGTGTTTGTCCCCGCGTTCCATGTGCCTTGATAAACAACAGCACCTACAAATGTAGATGGTAAGTACTGTGTGTCTATTTTAGTGAACGCATTTAGCGGCGCATAGCCATTTGCTTGGCCTTTTTCACTAATGTTTTGTTTAGCGTTAAATGCTGTCCAGTCAGTTGAAGATATATAGCCGTCAGTAGAACTATTAGCTTGTGGTAAGCTAACACTACCTGTATCTGTTATGGTTCCACCTGTTAAAGGTGCTACAAATGTAATACTTTCTACTGTACCTGAGGTAGAACCTGCTAATATATTGTCCCTTAACGTTTCATACGTAACATTGCGCGTTTCAAACGTGTCTTCACTGTCTGTAGGAGCTACGCTTATTATAAACTGGTCACTGTCTTTGACCGTATTTATCAATGGGTATGAATATATAATAGGCATATACTTTCTTTTAATTCGTTTATATCTTATATACTCACATATTTCACTAAGATTTTACCTCAGTGTGACATAAGCCCGTTACTATACTACTTATAAGGCTAGTGTCACAAAAAATTAAGTCAGATATATAGGGGTATAGTGTTACCCCCTATGTATTTGATTATCAGTCTGTTACAAAAACGATTTTTAATTTACCGGGTCACCCCTTTTTCTTAGATTTTTACGTATATACCCTTGATTTTCAGTGTATTACGTAGAATATTTAGACTTTTTCTGTACATGTACTAAACTATTATTTATATTTCACAGACAAAATAATATATAGTTTGGATAATATAGATGTAATTAAAAATATAACTTATGACTTACGACATTGAT
>TARA_R100001463_G_scaffold6208_3_pt1 | contig 16326 bp, 33 predicted proteins | sample TARA_R100001463 | Tara Oceans TARA_R100001463 (sample SAMEA2622242) | marine metagenome | biome: marine biome (ENVO:00000447); feature: deep chlorophyll maximum layer (ENVO:xxxxxxxx); material: "saline water (ENVO:00002010), including plankton (ENVO:xxxxxxxx)" | depth 40 m
TATTGCACCAGCGGCACCTAAAGCTAGTGGTGCTCCCTTAACTGCCAGTGCGGCCAACCCAACAACTGCGGCACCTTTTAGTACTCCTTTTACCAGACCTCCCTTTGACTTTTGGGGTTTGGCCTTCGCCATCTTCTCGATAAGATCAATGACGATCCCCTTCGCTTCACTTAAAAATCCTAGAGATCTTTTTAGAGAAGATTGCAGACCAGTCAACCCAGATCCAAATTTCTCTAAAGAATTTAAACCACCATCAAATATTTTACCTAAGAACGCCTGTGGATCAAAATCACTAACCTTTGATTGTACAGACTTTACTAAATTAGGAACTAAGTTTTGGACTTTATTTTCTACTAATCTTCCAACTCTTTTGACACTTGTTCTAGGTGTTACCGTTTCGGGAGGTTTTAAAGCTTGAGGAACCAGAGACATCTTGCCTCTGACTTTACTTAACTTCCCCTTTGTAGGTAGTATTGTATTCTTTGCACCATCTATTTGACTCTTGGTGTTTTTTCCAAAAATCTTATCTGCTTTTACAACTTTCTTTGCTTTTGCAGCTGTTTCAAATAGTGATGTAGTTACTTTAGCCATTCTTCATTTGAGCTTCCCTAGCTTTTGCTTTTAGGTTTTCTTCTTCAATGTGAAGTCTAAGTAATCCAACATAGATGTCTCTTTCCCAAGGCATCCAATTCTCAATATCCCACAAATTGTATTTATGGTACTGCATGAGAGCGAAATTGATTCGGAAGTATGTCTCAAGATTAATGTGAGACATACTTAGGCGAAAAAATCGGCTAAGCCCTCTAATACTACAGTGTTTTTCTTATTAGTGTTTGGATTAATTACAGTCACCGTATGTGACAATTTAGGCATGGTTTCAAAAAATCTTTCAAGTTTTTGAAACTGTTGTGAAGTCAACGCTTCGACCCATTCTTTTAACTCTTTCTTAGTACAGTCTGATGCGGCAAACATCTCTGCATCATTATAAACCATCTCAATACAACTAGAGAGAACAGTAAATGATTTCTCAATAGTATCCTCACTATCAGTGAAATTAGTTTCAATGAACTGATTAAGAGAAGGATATTTCATCTTTACAGTCCAACCATCACCTATCTCAATTTCTGTTGTATGGTCTTCAGATCTTACAACTTGAATGGCAGAAATGGGAACATTTACACTCACTTCTGTTTTTCCATCATCACCACATGTAACAAGGAGATCAATAGATTCACCTACAGACTTACCACGGATATTTAAAAATAAGTATTCAATATCAAAGGCAGGCAGATTATCAACCTTGAGTCCTTTTGTGATAACACACTCCTTAATTACTTGCTTGACTGCATTAGTAATCTCTTTTTGATTTCCACCCTCTAGAGCGAGAATAAGTATTTTTTCTTCTTTTACCAGAAACGGTCTGTACTTGATAGTCTTTCCATTTGATGGCAATTCCAACTCATACTCAGTGGTCGTAATTTTTGGTAAAGGCATAATATGTAATTATTCGTTATTATTTAGAAGGGTTTTTGAAGCTATTTTGCTGTGGTTGAAGATTCCTCCTCATTGGTGATAGCTTGCTTGTCTGAAAGAGGAGTACTGTTGTCATCAGTGTCATTAGATGGAAATGTAAGGCTTCCTCCAGTAAATCCAATAACATCAGCACTCCTCACCATAACATATCTGTCATAAGCAAAATTAACTGTAACTTGTAACACCTGAGAATTTGAATATGATAGTGCAACGTCTTGTATTGATGTAGGGAAGATATTAACAAACCTATAACTTAGTGCTTCTGGAACCAGTTCTTCCGATGAATCTGATAGGCTTAATGCGACACTTGTTGGACGAATGAGTGTTGTATCAATATTCCTCTCAAATTTAGTTATAGTCATACTTCTCTTGTATGAGTTTGGATATCTATATCTCAAGAAATTATTACTTGAAACATGTTTATTTTCTGGATATCCTGTAGCTGACGGGAAGAATCCCTGACCAACCCGACGTGATTTATCACTTGGAAGTTTGCCTTGACCATCATAAAGTGGGTTTATGTAGTTAATCCATTCTTGGAACAGTGTAAGACTTCTATAGTCTCCTGTCAAGTAATAAGTGACTGCAACATCATTAAATGTTCTTTGTGCTGCGAATTTCTCAACTATACCTTGTCTACTTCCAACCTCTGAAGTGGTTGCAAAGGTTGCTCCAGGCAATATTGCTTCAGTTGCCATTAAGGAGAATCTTTCTTGACCCAATCCACCATCACTAGTATATACACCACATGCCTGTAACCACTTCTCTAAAGTGCTCTCTGAATTAGTAGGCGCTAGATCTAATCTTACTTTATAAAAACTTGACAGAGATGGATGTCCCAGAGCATCCAAGAAACTAGTTTCAAATGTTTCACCAACATCTAATGCAGTATCTTGTATGTCAGAAAAGGGTCTAGGATTTTGGGGACTTGCTCCCAAGTTTCCCACTTTAGTCGCAAAATAACTTTTTGAACTATCTAAGGCCATCTAAATAAGGTTATGACTTACCATACTATGTATATGGCTTATAAGGGAAAATTTAAACCAAAACATACTAAAAAGTATAAAGGTGATCCCACTCAGATCATTTATCGCTCTCTATGGGAGAGAAAATTCATGGAATACTGTGATCTGACAGAGAACATAAGTCAATGGCAATCAGAGGAATTCTGGATACCATACAAGAATCCCCTAGATAGAAAGATGCACAGATACTTTCCTGACTTCTTCATCAAATACACCGACTCAAATGGAAAGAAACGATCTGTTGTGATAGAAGTGAAACCCAAAAAACAATGTAAGGCTCCTCCAAAGAATCCAAAAAGGAGAACTAAGGCATGGGCACATGATGTTCAAACATGGGTTATCAATGAAGCAAAGTGGAAAGCAGCAGAACAATACTGTGCTGATAGAAAGTATGAATTCAAGATCATGACCGAAGACGATTTAGGTATATCTCATGATCGCAGAAGATATTAGACAACAAGCTGGTAAGAAAAATAAAAGTGGGGCATGGTATGTAAGTGCTCTCTCACAAGCATTGTCTAGTGTCCAGAATCCAGATATTAGTGCCAGTGACACTAGTGGTGTGACAGAAGGAGACCTATTTTTCTTTTCATACAGCCCATCTTTTCCTGAGAGATATGAATTCTGGGATACCCAACCCCTTGCAGTAGCACTAAAATTCTATAGAGATGGGTTTCTAGGATGTAATTTACACTATGTAAATCCATCTTATCGTGATGCAGTTGCAATGAGCTTACTAAATAGTGGAGGCGGAGCTGCGGTTCCTAAAAATACACTGCACAAATACCTGTACTCTGGTGTGGGTAGTTTATTAAAAGTTCCTAAAAATGAGGATTGGGGAGAAATTTCTAAACTTCCTACAGAACAATTCATAGGCAGGAACGGTATGAAGTATCCAAAACACCGAGCATTTAACTGGAAAAAATGACATCATCAGTAACATTCCAAAACGACGTTCAAGAGTACGGTAACGAACTTAGGCTTAAGACAAATCTGGAACAAAACGTTATCAATGCCGAAGGTGGTAGAGATACTGTAAAATATAAAGCATTCATTAAAGAAGGCGAAGTAAAAATATGGCCTGTTGACGACATTGGTAAAATTATTGCTGGATCAGAACCAATATTTGAAAATGGAGAGTGGAAGCCTGGTTCTGTAACAAAAAAAAGTAATGAAAATAAAGTAACTTTTACTGGAGTTGTTTTTGATAGCAAAGGAAATGTAGATACAACTAAATCAGTTTTACAACAACAATTAGCTGAGGAAGTAAGAAGTTATGCTAGTGTAACAAATGAAGAGGTTGCGCCATGGGCAGAAAACACAGATCTTACACCTCTACAAAAAGCAGAAAAAGATTTAGCAAGACTAAAAGAAGAAGGTTATATTAAAACAGGAAATACAGTAAGCGACTGGAGAGCGGGTCTAACATGGAATAGAGCAGTAAGACATGCTGAAAATCAAGTTGCAATAGAAGAAGCAAAAGTAGCAAACAATCAACAGCCAGGAGGAACAGATAATGATTCTAAAGGGCTTGTTGGTGTAACAGAAAGGATTAAATATGCTTTTGACAGGGACAATGAGATCATGTTCCTTAGACCTGTTGTATATCCACAAGATCTATCAATGAGTCAGGATCATATGGTCATTCAATGTTATACATATGAACCTCCATATACTAGAGAGTTTACTAAAACAGATGAAAATTCTGAAGGTGGCGGTGGTGCTGCTTATGGTGCTCAAAGAGGATCACCACTTAGAAAAAAACTAGGTGCTCCAATCATGTTACCCATGCCTAATAACATGCAAGATTCAAACCCAAGAATTTGGGAAGAGAGTAACATGAATAATGCAGCACTAGATGCTATCAGAAAAGCTAATTCCAAAACGGTTGTTAAGACTTTTCTCCGAGGTACAGGTATCTTTCCAACTCTTGACGCAATAAACAATTTCTTCCAATTAACAACACAACAGGCTGGTAGAGCTGATATAATGGCAAACAAAATGAGTCAGTTGCTTGCAGATGGAGGATTTGATATTAGTTCAGATCAAATATTATCTAGAACTGGTGGTGTCATTGCAAACTCCAACACTGAACTTCTATTTGCTGGTGTTGGTTTAAGAAATTTTCAATTCCAATGGTTATTAACTCCAAGAGATGAAAATGAAGCACATATATGCAGAATGATGATTCGTGCTTTTAAAGAATGGTCTGCTCCTAGAAAACTGGTAAAACTAACTGGTGATGGACAGACTGGTGGAACTGGTGCTGCTGGAGGACCTAGTTACTTCCTAGGCACACCAAACGTGTTTAGGTTGAGATATCTTACTGATGGAAACAAACCTATCATGGGTGCAAATATGTTCAAAACATGTGCTTTGACTAGCGTAGATGTTAGTTATACTCCAGAAGGTCAATGGATGGCATATGCACATGGTCAACCCACATCATATAGTCTGACACTCCAGTTTAACGAATTAGAACCTATATACAACACAGATTATCAACGAGACTCTGCTAACGATAGAATGTTTAGTGATAAAAATATTATGGGAGATTTGATGCCAATCTATATCATTAATCAGGATGATCCAAAGACTTCAATGATAGGATACTAACATGAAAGGTTATTTTTCATATTTACCAAATATAGATTACGTCTCTAGATCTCCAGACAGAAGTTCTAATGATGAGTATATTCCAGTAAAAAATATTTTCAGAAGAGCAAAACTTCGTGAGGATCTTGATCAAGTAGCCACATCCTTTGAAGATTTCTTTATTCATGGCAATCTAAGACCAGATCAATTAGCATACACTCTATATGGAGATCCTAGATTTGATTGGGTTATATTAGTAGCGAACAATATAACAAAGGTTAGAGATCAGTGGCCACTAAACGATAATGATTTCAGAAAATACTGTTTAGAGAAATATGGTAGTGATGAGGGATTAGAAAAGATACATCACTATGAAACTTTGGAAGATGTAGATTGGGCTGGAAGAATAGTTGTTCCAGAAGCATTAAGAGTAGATTCTAACTTTGATCTTAAATATTTGAAGTATAGACCAGAAGAGCAAAGAATTGTCTCATACAGTAGAGTCACTCAGTTAAATGAGTTATCAACTATAGATTCAGCTGGAACTGCAAGAGATGCCAATGGTGATGTGATTCAAAATCCCAACGTAACTCCTGTAACGAACTATCAGTTTGAAGTATCTATGAATGATGCTAAGAGAAGAATCAGAGTTATCAGACCACTTTACCTAAGCACTGTGATACAAGATTTAACCAGAATAGGCAAATATAAGAAATCATCTCAATTCAAGAGTAAAAGACTTAAGAGAGCATACAATCCCAGAATTGCTAGTAGTCTTACTTGATAATAAAAAAAGGGGTCTTGCGACCCCGTTCTTATTGTTTACTCTTCAGCGAGTTTTTGGAAGTAACTCAGTGCGTCGTCCTCTTCCTCTGTATCCGTATCAGCAGATGCAGCAGTGGCACTTGCACGGAGGTTAGATAGTTCCTCCTCAACTGATCCACGATCAGCATCTTCGTTGGATACTTCAACATCCTCTCTTGTAGGTGTTACAACAGCCTTCCTTGAAAGAACTGTGTCCAAACGTGCCTTGAGTTGTTCATATGTTTTGAACTGGTCTGCAGCAGTGAACTCACTAAGATCATAGATCTTGTTATAGATCTCCTCTAGTTTGTCATCATCGTCCAAGAGTGCTTCTGATCTTGCAAACTCTGAACTATCATAGTTCCAGAATCCAGCAACCTGTTTGATCTTCAACTTGAAGTTAGCACCCTTCCAAAAATCAAATGGATTGATTGCTTCTTCATCATCGAACTCAGGTTGCATTGCAGCAGTGATCTTATCAAAGATCTTCTTACCAAACTTGTAAAGTTTTACTTGTCCTTCGTTCTCAGGATTACTAGAATCTTTTACAACATAAACATTTGCATAGTAAGAAAGCTTACGCTTTTGCTTACGAGCAATGTCTTTGTCAGATTCACGACCACTGTTCCAGAGACTGCGATTCAGTTCTCCAACAGGATCATCCTTGCCAATAGTAGTTAAACTGTTCTCAATATACCAACCGCCTGGTCCTTGAAAAGCGTGACTCCAAACTTGAGTCCATGGCAGTTCACAATTAGCATGTGCAGGGAGGAATCGAACAACTGCGTATCCGTTACCCGCTTTATCTACAGCTGGTTTCCAAAGACGTTCATCAGTATTGTTACCTTTCTCGTTGAGTTTCTCAACTTTTTTCATCAATCTCTCTGTAAGAGAGCCTGCTTTAGATTGTTTCTTTAGTGCAGCAAATGACATTTAGTATTCTCCGTATTTTTGTATTGTAGGATTGTTTGTATTATAACAGATAATTGTGTTTTGTCAATCTGGAATATTTTCTTCCAGTTTGTCTAAGGTTTCAGTCAGAGTGTCAAAAAATTCTGCAATATTTTGACCTGGCTGGAGTCCCAGAAACTTGGCAGACTCTAAGATCTGCTCTCTCATCTCAATAGCATCAGGATCGTCCTTCTCTAATTGCAGTCTGAACATAAAGTTCCTCTGCTTTTCGAGTAGTGTCCTCATCTTTTGAATATGCAAAAGACCACCATCTACGGTAGGATTCCTCATACCGTTGATTGCCAGTCCTGACATGATATCTTCTTGTAACTCCTGTATCTCTGCCATGGCAGCTCTTACTGGAGCGGATCTAAAAAATTCACCCATCAATCGAATCTGATACTAGTACTATTTATGTTTTTTCTGATAACCATTTAGGTATGTAAACTAGGGATAATACTCCACCCCACCATACGGCAAGTGAGAGTATATCTACGTTTCTATGTGGTCCCAATGATATACCTATGATCACTAGAGACAGCCACACCCAGTCAAGTGCTGAGTGAAATTTCTTAAAACCGTCTCCAAATTTACTTATTAATTCTTCTCTACGCTTTGCAAACCAAGGCGATACATGCCTCATGATTACAAAACCTTCGTTGAGAACCATTACAGTAAATCCTATCCAGAATATCACAGCGGTAACTTAGATTTAGAAGTACGTTTTAAGTAATTCAATTCAGTTGCTTCCGCTTTTAATTTATCCTTGAGAGGTTTTGCGATCAATTTCCCAACTGACTCAAACTCAATATTATTTTCTTCGCAATAACTAATGATTGCTTCAATATAATTGAGCTCAGTGTCAAGTACCAGTTGTTCAACATCAGTAGTGAACTTATTCTGGTCGAGAAATTTCGCTTTTAGTAAGTCGTTAACTTCTTTCTCCATACTCCCCGAGCTTGTGGGTGACGAATTCTTTAATATACTTGGTAAGAAGCTTAATATAGTCACGTTTGTTGGTTTTTTCATAAACTTTCACATCTCCATTATCAGCAACCATTAAGGTCACAATCTTCTCCACCGCAATACCTGTCATCTCAAAGTACATACAGGCATATGCAGTTTCTTGAACGAAATAGTTTTCTAACCACTTCTCTGGTTTAATCTTTTTAGATGTCTTGAAATCTATTACCGCTAACTCTCCGTTATATTCGGCAATGCAATCAACACGTCCAGCAATACCGAAGTACTCACTATATAGGGGTTTTTCCAAACAGTGAATATTATTGATATTGTTTAAGGAGTCCCTTGCTGCAATCCACCTTGATTTTGTGGAAGGCAGAATGTCCTTCATAGAATTAATATCTTCATTTAAGAGATACTTTTCAACCAGATCATGAAACTTGGTTCCCCTGTCGGTGGCAACCTTTGTGATCTTATTGGCTTCTTCCTCACCAATCTTATTACGCCATTTGATAAACGTTTGGCGATTATAAAAACTGGTTATGGAAGTAATAGATGGAGCTTTCTTTCCACTTGGAAGAGTGTAATATCTAACTCCATCTATAGTATTGGCTTCTAACTCAAAATCACCAAGTTTATTCAAATGAGTAAACGTCATAAAGAAAGAGCGAGTTTAGTAACCAAGTAGTTTCTTACTAGACCAGAGCGAACAATATCATCTAAACCAAATTCAACCGTACCGAAATCATCTTCCATGATCTCAATGATACGTTTAAAATCTAAGATGCCATTCTTCTCATTGGATTTTGTAAGATCCGTTTGAGTAGAGTCACCACAAAACATTATTTTACAGTTATCTCCTACTCTTGTTATTATACTATCTAATTCATGAAAATTCAAGTTTTGCATCTCATCTACTAACACAATGCAATTATCAAGTGTTGTACCCCTGATAAATGATGTGCTCCAGAATGAAATAGTCTCTTGTGCTTTCAAATTACCGTATAACATTTCAAAGTCATTGTCTGAGGGCATCTCAAACATATACTTTACCATATTCTTATATGGAATCTGATAGAGTGATGACTTATCTTCATGGTCGCCTGGCAAGAAACCAATCTCTCTTGTGGAGACCAATGACCTAACAATATACACCTTATCATATGGTGTCATTTCGTCAAGTACATCTTTTAGTGCAAGATACAAACTAATGAATGTCTTACCAGTACCAGCACAACCATATGCAAAGATATTCTTACCTTTAGCATATTCCTCAAAAAGAATCTTCTGATTATCTGTGATAGGTTCTACGTCAACCAACATAGCGTTGTTGATTGGTCTCTTCCTACGTCTTTGTTTAGCAGTCATTCCAGCTCCAACGTTACTATCACGATGTTGACTATTAGTGTTCCTTCTTTTTTTAGTTGACATTAATACCTCTGTTAGCTAAACGACCTTTTACCCCAGCAGTTTTCTCAGATTTTTTGAGAATCTCACTCCAGCCTGGATGTTTGTTGTTGAGTTTATCTCTCCACTCTCCAACCTCTCCTACGCCTGGCATTGTGGATGGATCTGAGTAATCCCTTGTCCAATCGGGATTATCCTCTCTCCATTTGTCCCACTTCATAATACTCATTACAACCTCTTTCTGTTCACCAGTTTTTGTGTTGACTACAGGGTATGTTGCCATTAAGTTTGTTCTCCGTGAAGTTCTTTTTTGATTTGTTTTTGAATTTCAACCACACCATTTCTCCATTCTAATGCCTCAGAAACGATTGGAAACTCTTCTATAAAGACAGTTTTACATGCCTGTGCAATGTCCATGTGTTCCTTTTGAGTTCCATGAGCGGATCTCAGTTCAATATAATGAATCCATGATCTGCAAGAACCTGTCATGTAGATTCTTGTCGGTGTGCAAAGTGGTAAGACCATTCTGGCACATTCTTTTGCAACTCCTTCCACTAACATCTGTTGATATAAGGCGGTTGCAGAGTCAAACAAAGTTTTCATTTGTAGTTCCAACTTCTGTCTGACAAACTCGTCAAGATCGTCTGTTGAGTTTTGACGATTCTTTAAATCTTGTTTCCTAAGTTTAGGAATAGGGATTACTCCCAACTGTGTACTATCAGCATATCGTTGGGAAAACTCTTGAAATGTAAATGATCTATGCCTCAGTATTTGAGCCGCTATAGCCCTTGTTGTCTCTATCTCTAGAGTCATGCTAGACTGTTCAAATACAGACCAATGTTGATGATTGATACAATACTTGAGAAGTCCAGCAAACTTCTCATTATCTTGGTTGGATGGATTTGAAACTCTGGCGATATGTGCCATTGTTTTTTCTGCATCTGGTGTGATACTTACCAGTTTTACGGTCATAATTCCTCTATTTGGTCTCCATACGTCACTTTTTGTTTTTCATGATCAGAGGAATATTGAGATAAATCTGAATAAACCTCAGACTCAAGTGCCTCTACGAGTAACTTTAAGTTTTTTACAATGAGTTTTAGTTTTGCTTTTTCCATGTTAGATGAAGTAATTAAGGTTAATTACGCACCTACGAAGGGTATCAGTCGGGGAGCATCCAGCATGTAAAGTATTTGAGTTAAATACTACCATCCTGTTTGCTATACTGTCAACCTTTGTACCATCTTCAAATCGTGTGTAACCATCATTAGTATTTACATAATATATGGAAGTGATACAATCGTCAACATCTGTGTGAAGATCATATTCTTGCCTTTCGGGTGTTCTCATATTTAGATTAGCCTTGATCCTGACGATTGAAACAGGTTCCAACTCGTTTAGGATAGGCATAAGGTTGTAGAAGAAAGCACTTCTAGGTTCAAACTGTGCATAAAACACATGACAAAATTGAAAATATCCATCATCAGGTGTATTAACACCGTTACCAAATTGCCATTGAAACGAAGAATCCTCCATCATCGTTTTGCGGAGGGCTTCGTAATCATCTGGTTTTAGGAAATCATCAATTACCTTCAATTTCATTCGCTTCTTTCTCTAATTGAGATACGACCTTTTCAGTGCCGTCCAAGAGTTTAACTTGAAATAGATTAGACTTCATATACTTTTTGATCTTTTTATATTTTTTCAACACTTTATTGAACTCTTCTTTATTGAGTTCTACCTTTCCTTGTTTAGCATCACCAGTATATTTGCTACCAGCAACGTTTCTACCATCTCCCATAGGAGAAGATCCACTAAATTCACCCATTTACAATATCTCCCTCAAAGTTCATCATAGCCAACAAAGTATCATATGGAATCCATGCAGGGTCTTCATTCTCGAACTGCACTTCTACTTCCTTGATATTTTTCTGTAAGAATCTGCTATATGAGGTTCTTACATTTTTCACAACACTCATAGGATTAATCATTTACGTTTTTGTGGTTTTTTAGCTGGTGTTTTTTTCTTATCTGGATTGAGCATATCCTCATTCCAGAGTTTAGGATTGATACTGCCTCTAGATTGAACCCATCCCTGTAGTCCTGTTTTATACTTATCGTAATAGTAATCAAACATTTCCACTTGTTTTTGACATAAAGTTACGTCATAACACACTTTGTCGTCCTTTACATAAGTTACAAGATATGCCGTGTAAGGCAACTTTGGATTTTCTGCTAGTTTTGGATCGCAATTTTCGTGTAGGATTTTCAACTTCGGTTCCCCCAAGTAATTTCTGGATAGGCTTCTGACACTAACTCCTTAGTGATGTTATATTTGGTGTTGAGAGCTTTATCTTTCACAAGAACAAGGATTTCTGCCTCTGGTTGAGGTAGAGTCTGGAGAATATTAATAAAAATAGACTCTCTCTTGATCTTGTTAAGTTGGTCGTCTCCACCCTTCACAAAACGGTAGAACTGTCTTGCAGCATTACGAATAGTTGTTCTCTGAGGAACACCCTGTTCTTTAGATGCCTGCACATCACCCTCTACAGGTTGATATGGGACGTTTCCATCTGGAAGTACGGAAATGACTGATTCATCAAAGTTCCAAATCATAACCATTTTGAAAGAGTCATCACCATGAGTGCGAAGAATCTCTAACTTTTTAGCCTTTACTCTTTCAGAATCGACTGCTTCTAAGAGTTCATGAACCATAGGATTTGGTGGCAGTTCTTTCTTTTTGACTGTCACAGTCCTTGGTTTTGTTGCAGTTTTGCGAGTGGAAGTGGTTTTCTTCCTAGTTGACGCTGATCTAGTCCTCGTCGTCTTCTTCGCTGTCGTCATTGTTTTCAAACCTCACGGCTACTATTTCATCAGGAATAAGATTCCCATTTTCATCATACATCTCAGGATGCGTGTACGCCACTTGATTTTGTAAGTGAACGTAATTGTTTTGTTGGGCTAACCAGCCAATTATACCACCTATCAGCAGAAACGTAAAGCAAAGTATACTAAACATGACAAGAAGTACAGTGGTTTCCATTTTGACCTCCTAAGGCTGTTTCTTTTTTATGTCCAACGATAATCTGAACTCTCTATTAAATAGACTCAGTTTAATGTCGAAGAACTTTGGTTTGTTTTGGGGTTTAGGTTGTCTCTCTCCTCGGAGTATAAGTTCTACGCCCTTATTTATGTCCATGTCAGGAGGCATCATTGGAGAAAACCCTATGTTCTTTTAGATATTTTAATGTTTGATTTGCGTTTCCGATAACCTTATTATCTAACATTACTTGAGGCAAATCAATCACATCTGGGAATTTGAGTTCAAATTCCTCTGCTGTGTAGTCTTTGTTTAATTCTTTGTAGACATAATCTCTACCTAACATTTCAAAGACCGTTTTGACCTTATAACACATGGGGCATTCTTCTTTCCCATAAATTGTAAACATAATTAATACCTAATTACTTCTACTTTTTCCCACTCACATTGATAGACAAGTAAACCTCCGAGTGTTTCTTCGTTATAGCATACTGTAAAGTATGATTGTAGTTTTTTACCGTCAAGTCTCCTTTTGGGAGCGTCTTGAGAATCTACAAAAAGAACCCGACCTTCTAGTGGTTTTCCACCTAAAACATCAGGTACTCTAACTACTGATCCTTCACGAATAGATCTCGTTTTCGCAGTGTCTAAGAAAATGGGCTTCGATTCCGTTGGTGTCTGCTTTCCCTTGCGATACCCAGATATCGCAGAATTCGTAGAGTTGTCGGACATGAGAGAGGGTGTTGTATTTTTTGAGAGCGAGGAAGGTCTTTTGACGGATGGCCATGCGCTCTTCATTATAACGCCAGTCATTCACCATCTTCCTTACTCTCCTTGATTGCTCTATCTAGTTTATCAAAGAGCCCATCGGTAGTCATCAAAGTCTCTATGTGAGATAACATACCTCCCAACTCCCTACAAATGTAAGGTCTTTCTGTTCTTGCAGCGAAGGCGAGAGCTTCTCGAATGTTCCTCTCCGCCTCTTTCATACTGTCTTCTACTTGTTTAGATAATGCCATCAGTTTTTCTGAATTGAATCCCAATCTTTCTGGAACAGGTCAAGTCCTTTGTCTGTAAGAATATGATTATACATCTTATCGAATACACCAACAGGTAATGTACAAACATCACTACCAGCACCAAAACAACGTCCTACATGATGAACATCTCTTAGAGATGCAGAAAGAACCTGAGTTCTTGCAAGGTGTTCACGATATACAGCAGAGATTGTCTGTACAAGTGAAACTCCAGAGAAGGAATTGTCATTCAACCTTCCAACAAAAGGAGAAACATATGTTGCATCTGCTTTTGCAGCAAGAATCGCCTGGGAAACAGAGAATACCAAAGTCACATTGGTAGTGAATCCATCGGATACAAGTAACTTACATGCTTTCAGTCCTTCAACTGTACATGGAACTTTGATAGTCACATTCTTCATTTCTTTGAAGACTTGAGCCTGTTCAATCATGTCCAGAGCATTATCTGCAACAACTTCAGCAGAGATAGACTCAAAATGAGGGAAGTCCTGAGAGAGTTGTCTAATGACCTCTACAGGGTCTCTACCGCTTTTGCGGATAAGTGTGGGGTTTGTAGTTACGCCGTCAATCAGACCCGACTGGTCACGTTTGGCGATTTCATCATATTCTGCTGTGTCAAGAAAGATTTTCATCATTTGGTTTGGGTTTTTTGTAAAGTTTCTTTATTAACTTGGCGTATTTCACGTCCTCTTCAGTATACCAGCTAGGATGCTTTTTTGCAACCTTTATTAGTCGTTTTGCTGTTTTTCTCTGATCCTTTCTAATGATTTCGTCCAACATGTTCGCTCTTTTTCTCTACTCCGTGTTTTACTATTTAACACACCAGATAGGTAAAAGTACGCTTTGGAACCATAACATCCAGATTCTCTTAACTTTCTGACAATCAAGAGTTGTTCTTCTAGTATGTTCAACGTCTTAGTGTCTGCAAGTAGTTCAGAACCTCCTCACGAATCCACATTAGTTCGTTATAGCAACCTTGATTATGAGCACAAGATCTAAGTTTAGAGTCTGGTTGATGAACAGATTCAATAAAGATGTCAAGTCCACGATTCCATTTAACATCTTGAGATTCATGTTCGTCTATCTTAAGTCTGTCATTCATAATTCTAAAGGTTTCGGAGGGTTTTCTGGGTGTTCGGTGCAGTATTTATCAGCACCAGTGACTATTTTTACTTGTTCAATGGTCATCCACTGCTTTTCCATCTCCGATACCAAATAAGAAATCTTTTTGTTCTGTATATCTACAGTTTCTAAAAGATATGCAATGGTATGAGCAAGAGTTTGCCTATTACCATCCTCATCTTTGAGGTAAATTGAGTAGGATGTTCGGAATTTACGAACCAAGTGGATTCTTAGTATAACATAAAGAATCAGGTTAGTAAAGAGAATCCAGAAAAAAGTCATTTCTTAAATTTCGATTTAACAAATCCAAAGGTCATTTTGGCGAAACTCCACAATACTGTCATGGCAGGGTATGGATCTCCCTCTGACAATTCATTGAACATATACATGTTCAAACGAAATGCGTAATTTGCTTCAACTATTACATCATTTTTTTCTGAACTCTTTAAAGGTAGAGAATCCAGTGCTTTACGATACTTATCTTTAAAGATTTTAGAATGAGGTATTTCGTCAAACTTGTAGAAGTCAAGACCTCCATCATACAAGTTAAGTGCCTTTTGTGCAATATTCTTAAGAATCATTCCACCAGATAAGTCACCCAAGTAACGTGTGTAGTGATGTCCTACAAGTAGTTCTGGTTCTACCTCTTCAATACGAGCAATGTACTGTTTGGCAGCGGCAGAAGGAGATACTGTCTTTTTCCAATCAGATCCATAAAAATACTCACAATCTCTTGCTAAAGAATCAACTCTCTTGAGTTGATCAAAGGCAATAGGAGCGATTGCAGGGTGTTCCTTATTTTTGTCAATTTCTTTTTCAAGAGCTTGATAGACAAAATAGAAATTAGCAACCAGTTTCCTGTAATTCTCCTTACTGATGACACCAGAGAGAAAATTGGAAACAAATCCAGTGTTTTCTGCAGCGGTATGAGAAACCTTGGTGCCTTCTTTGATTTCTTTTGAAAAATTCATAATGTCATTATAGTGTGTCTTTCTCTTTTTGTCCAGCTGGATGGAAAGAGTATTCATTATCCCATTTAAACTTGGTATTGTTCAACACATGCTTTTTTTTAAAAAGTCTATTAAACAGTCTTTTAATCTTCTGAATCATTTTTCTTTATATAATCAACAAATAAAATGCCTTCTAGATGGTCAATTTCATGTTGAACTACCCTTGCGGCAATACCATCTAGTTTCCATTTCTTATATTTACCCTCTTTATTCTGGAAGGTTATTTTTATCTCTTTTGGACGTAATACCTCCCCATTTTGGTCTGGAACGCTCAAACACCCTTCATCAAATAAGACCTTTTCTTCACTTTTCCACGTTATTTTTGGATTTACCATCAAATGAGCATATTTGCCATGTTCCTCTGTTGTCTCATCTACTATTATCACTCTTTTATTGATTCCTATCTGTGGTGCTGCTAAACCAATACCATCTGCTTCCCACATAGCATCACACATGTCTTTATAGAGTTCTGTCATTTCCTTTTTATCAAAAACGACTTCCTCAGAGATAACTCTGAGGCATCTATCTCCAATAGTTTTAATCTTCTTCGGGGAAGTCATATGGTCCTTTTAGTTTACGTTCTAGTTCTCTTTCATCAAGAACTTCATGTAATAGTTTTTTAATTTCTTGTTTTAATTTATCTGAGAGCAATTCAAGAGTCATGGTCATGTCCACCAAGATTACTGAACCTCTCATTACGCCCATGTCCGTGAGCAATACCTAATTCATGCTCCCTTGCATGTTCGGCAATTTCATCTTTGAGATCTTTACCCCCTGCACCAAAAGTCATGTATAGTCCGTACACAACTGTTGCCAGTAGTAAAACACCTAAAAATACT
>TARA_R100001463_G_scaffold100422_2_pt1 | contig 16322 bp, 25 predicted proteins | sample TARA_R100001463 | Tara Oceans TARA_R100001463 (sample SAMEA2622242) | marine metagenome | biome: marine biome (ENVO:00000447); feature: deep chlorophyll maximum layer (ENVO:xxxxxxxx); material: "saline water (ENVO:00002010), including plankton (ENVO:xxxxxxxx)" | depth 40 m
TCCTGATTAGATTCCTCGATGTCAAATTCTTGAGGAAATACTTCCCTCATTCTTTGATCAACACGATCATAATACTCTTTTGATGTGGGATCAACATTTTCTTTTACAAGTTTAGCGTGAACTCCATATGCAAAATTTGTCATTTCTTCATCTGCACCAAACCATTGATTATTTTCTGCCCAAGCAACTGCTTTTTCATCAGGCTTTGGAACTTCCAAAGGTTGTTGTTGTTGAACAGGTTCTTGAGGTTGATTATTTTGTTCTTCTCTTAGAACTTCATTAGCTAAATGTTGCGGTAAGTATTCTGCTTGTTGGCTTGCAAGTGTTGCTTCCGTAAGGATTTGTTGAGCTTTTGCAATCGCATCAGCGTCACCATCTTCGTAGGCTTTCTTGTAGTTTTGCGTAGCGGCTTGTTTCGCAAACTCTGCCTTTTGTTTTGCTTGTTTAACAAGTTCTTGTTGTCCTGTACCAAGAAGTTTATTGAGCCTTTCGTTTTCAGTAGAAGCTCTTTTAGCATAATTAACAGCTTCATCCCTGAGGCGTTCTGCTTTTTCTTTTTGTCTTCTTTCTTCATGGTAATCATACTTTAATTTCTTAATTCTTTTATTAGCACTTTCTGATAAATCTGATATCTCTTCTGAATTATCATCTGCTGATTTTTTTTTAGGAGGTTTTCTATCCTCTACAGGTCTATCATCAACAACTTCTATTTCGATATTAGATTCTTTATCTATACCTACTGAAGATTTAAGACCAAAAAATTTATCTTCTGAAGAAGTATCTGTTTCAGGTACATTTTCAAAATTTTCTGTTTCGTTTGTTTGTGTTTCAGTCATACTCTTTCTATGCCTCTAGGATCTTGAACAACTGCTTCTACGTTGTCATCGTTAATAATTCTAAATTCTTTTCCGTGTATTTTTAATCTAGTTCCTGTAAAGGCACGAAAAACAACCCAATCTCCTTCTTTACACCACGCAGACGAAAATTTCTTTTTGTCATCGTAGCATTCTTCTCCCATTTTCAATACAAAACCTACAACAGTAGCTATCTCTTCCGAGTGCATCATATCATCAGGTTTGTATATACCACCTTGTGTTTTTGAAGAAACATCAGGTAGTGCAATAAGAATTCTGTAACCTTTCGGTTCAGGTAACTGAGAAGCTGTAGCTTCTTCGGATTTTTTAAGTAATGCTTCTTTAGCATCATCTGCTTTAGTTTTTAGTTTGTTATGAATCTCTTCACTAACATACGCTTCATTAATATCAGGAGTGTCAGGATCATCGCCAATAAATTTACCTTTATCATCCCTAGCTCTAATTTTGTTTGATACTCGATTATCTGTAACTTTCATCTAGTCCTCCATAAATCTTCTTTCTATGTCAACAATTTCTCTTTCAGCTATAGATAATCCTTTAATAATTCCTATTAAATGAGAATAGTCAGAGTAATCTTTTGCAGTTCCCTCCAATAGATTTTCTTCAATCTGAGTTTTTTCTTCTTGAATCTTTTTTCTCAAAAGACTGAACTGTGTTTCTGCCATTCTTCTCCCTCAGATATAGCTAGTCTGAGTCTTTGTTTTCAGTTGTTATACGAATATCAATTTCTTGAGATTCAGGTATATTTGCTGTTAAGGATATATTTGAACTTGCACATCCTGTCACAACAAATAAACTTAAAACTGTTAATACTATGTATTTCATTGTTAACCTATACTTATATTAATATAATTATTAAACCTATAAAATCAATAACACAAGAATTATTTATATATTCCTAAAAGAATATTTACACAGTTCTTGATTTACCTTTATGCAATCCGTGTCTTGCATGTTGTTTACCTGCTTTAGTTGCGGCTCTTTTCTTTTTATTTGCTCTTGCTAACTTACTTCTACCTTTTGATGTAGATTTTAATCTATCTATGGTTTTTTTAGGAGCATATACCTCTCCTGTTTCAGAAGATTTTTTACCGCTAGGTGTTGTCCATTTTTGTTTAGTCCAATTCTTTAAAGACTTTTGAGATTTTTTTAGTGCCATTACTTATAGCCACCACCTGCTTTTTTATATCTAGAGGCTAATAGTTGTGCTTTTCTAGCAGACCATTGACCTGCTTTGCCACCTTTAGTTCCTGCTTTAATAGAATTAAAAAGTCTTTTTCTCATTGTTGGTTTAGTATAATTACCTGCTTTATTAACAGTAGATTTTTTTTTAGTCATTGTTTCCTCTTTTTTAATATTTAATCATATTTTTTTTAGAAACTCAATCTTCATTGTAAAGGTTATTAAATGTTATGTTAGGATCAGTATAACTTTCATGCTCTTCGCTACTATGTATTTCTTGACTAGGCATAAAATCAGGAGCTCCTTCTCCTGTAACCCACAATGCAGGATTAGTAACTCTTACTCTATTGTTAGGTAAAGCAACTAAATTACCCTTCCATTGACCTTCAGTTAAATATAATAAATGACTTTGTTTGTGTTGATCAGGACTATCTGCAATATCATGCTCTGTATAATCAACAGTAAAGATATATTTAGCTGTATAAAATTCACCATCTATTTTTGCATACCAAGGTGATGATGATGCTCTATCTATTGATATAACTGAGTGATGATGAGACATACAATCCCAAGGTTGACACAAATGATTTGGCATTCTTTCTGGCCAGTTCTCTACAGGTACGTCTGCCATCATTCCTTGAATTGGCATTCGAGCCCACATAGCACCGCCATGAACATTATCTTCCTGATCTTCACAACCTGTAAATATAACTTGAAATGATAGCGATCTATCAGGAATACAATTAACTGCTACAGCTAATCCATGAATAAATTCTCCATGATATCTTTCGTGACTAGCTGTAAATTCTTTTCTTACCCATACCTTAAAGTATGGAATATTGGATATTAAATAAGACATAAAACCTCCCTTAGTTTAGTTATCTTTTTCCGCCTCTTTTTTTACCTTTTACAGTTTTACCCATACGCATACGAGTTTTGCCTTTTACAGTTTTACCCTTTTTCATACGAGTTTTTCCTTTAGTTGTTTTCATGATTTTTTCTCCTTTTTACCATTTTACTTTTACTACCATTTGGTACGATTCGCCCAATATGCCGCAGAACATCTACCTTTAGCAATATTTTTAGCGTGTCTAGCTTTAAAAGATTTACGTCTTGCTTTTTCTGATTTGCTTTTTGGATTTTTTCCTGCACCTGAAACACCTTGTTGACCAAATCTAATTGTTTTTATACTTCCATCTTCGCATTTAGCAACAACAACATGAGACTTTGTAGGATGATTGGGGGTTCTTTTTGGTTTATTATAACCAGAAACTCCAACCCTTGCTAGTCTTGGATCTTTTTTTGCCATTATAATTTAGATCCTTTTTTTGCAAGCTCAACTTGTTTTTGAATTTCTATTGCTAATTTAATTCCATCAGCAAATCCTTTTTCATCAATATCTACTTCTTGCATTTCAGCTTCAAGAAGTGCTTCACCAATACGAACACCAAGCTCTGTTCCTGATATTTTTTCTTTTGATTGAAGTTTAACCATTTCTTTAATAACGTCAGCTTTAAGTTTTTCTCTATTAAGCATTGCTTTTTCTCTATCTGCCATAGCCTTACGTTGTGATTCACCTTGTTGAATATCAAGCTCTCTATTTCTTTGTTGTATAATAGGATCTTCCATTTGCTCTTGAATTTTTTGTTGTTGTGCTTCTTGTCTTTTACGAAGAGATAATTTATCAGCCGCTGATGCAACAAGTTCTGCCAATCTTTTTTCAATGTCAGGTGGTAATTGTTCTCCAATAGGAGGTAAAGGTGATCCCATTTCAATTTCAATATCTTTTCTATATTGAAAGGCTAAATGTTCTCTAATGTGTGCTTCAGTTGCCATCATTATTCCTTGTGCTGAAGGACTTTCTTCTACCAACTGTTGTATTTCAGGGTCTTCCATGCCTGCCATATGGACTGCAATGTGTGCTTCATGGTCTTGATATTCAAATGCTTTAACAGGAACAATATTAACTAAGTTCATATTTTCTTGTACAGGATCAGCAGGTTTAATATCTTGTCTATCAGGAATAACTTTGTCTACATTTTCAATACCTAAAACTTCTAACATTTGTCTGTGTAGTTCAGGCATGTCATACATCTCAGGTGCTTGTTGTGCTAACTGAAGTGCGGCTTGATACTGCATAATTCTTTGAGACATTGTTGCGGCATTTGGATTACTTACAGGAATTACATCTACTCTTCCATCAAAGTCTTTTGCCTTAATAAATTCATCAGGTTCTTCTGCATAAGGATAACTAGGAGAAGTAAATTTAGAAATAATTCCACTTAAAATATTAAATTCTTTATGCATAGATGCGTGAAGTCTAGCTTGAATAGCACTCATAACTTTCATAGATCTTTCCATGATTGCTAAAGTTGTTCCAACAGGTGCATCATTATTCATATCATTTACTTTTAAATCACCTAAACTTGCAAACCTTCTTCCTTCTTCAACTACAGTTGTTAACAAAGTATACAATGTTGCACTTGGTTCTTTATAAGGTAAAAACTGTATGTTTTCTCCAATAGACCCACCTGGTACATCTACATCTCTAAACTCACCTGGCATAATAGGTGTATCATCGCCTTTAATTCTAAGACCTCTAGTCTTAAGACCACCTGGCAAATTAGATAATGTTCCTGCATCAATTAATTGACGAAGTAATGAAGTTGCTGATCTGCTTAAACCACCGATCATATGAATTAATCCAAAACCATAAAAACCAATACCTGGTAAATATTGATAATGAACAAAGTGTTGTCTTCTTAATTTTTTAGGATCATCTTCTTCATAGTTTCTTCTTATTGAAAGAATTTTTCTGCTAGATTTATCTACTGTTACAATATAAGGAAGAGCAATACCTGTTGGCTCTCCATTATTCATATCTTCAAAACCTTCTAAATCAAGATCAACTTGCATTTCCAAAAGAGTGTAACGATTATCATTGTCGTAACTTGTATCACTTTCGCCTGTAAGTTTATTATATTTGTCACTTATTTCAGTCATGTCAGGAGAAGGAGAAGGTAATTCACAATCTATAAAAAATCCTGAATACATTAATTTTTTTATTTCGTTTTCAGTTTTTTTCATTACATGAGTTGCTCTTTCACAAGTAAGTAAATCACTAGCACCATAACTAACTACAAAATCTTCAGCAGGTACAAATATAGAGCAAGGTCTATCCATGTTAGGATCAAAGTAAACTTTTCTAAAAGCTGATCCTGCTAAAGGTAATGAAAATAATAATTTTTCTGTTTCAGTTCTGTATTCAACCATCTTTTCTGTTAAAAGATAATTCATATACTCCTGTATTCTATGGGATTGTTTTTCTTTTTCATCATCAATAACCCCTACAATTTTTGTTTTTACAGGTCCTTCAGCAGGAAATATTTCTGATATTGCTTGTGATTGAAATTTAATTACTGCCTCTGAAAGTAATGGATGAAAAACACCGCAAGCACCTGGCCAGGGTTCTGTTCTTTCGTCTATTGTTAACCCTAGTTGATCTAGTCCTGTTATGTATGTATTTTCCCAATCAGACCTAGATTCTCTATCTGCATTGAAAAGACCTACAAGTTCTGATCCTAATGCATCTAAATCTGAATCATCCATAAGTTCAGCTAAATTTTCTCCGAACCCTGCTTCTAATCCTGAAGGTGAATCTTCAAGATTTATTATCATACCTCCATCACTTTCCTGTAAAGGTTTTTCTATTTCTATTTCAATTTCAGTTGCTACTCCGTTTAAAGGAATTTCAATCGAATCAGGATCAATGGGAGTAAGTGGTTTTTCTATAGCCATTAGTAATACTGTGCCTTCCTTCTTTCGTTGTATGGTTCTTCTTCTTCGTCACTAAATAGACTGATGAAACCACCCTGCCTGAATCTTATCAGAGCTTGTGTACTACTGTCAACAAGGTCATCATGAGAGGCATTTGGAAAAGATGCAAACTCTTCAATTACTTCTTCTCCCCATCTTGTTTCAGGACACCATACAACACCTGATGCAAATAAATCAGCAACAGCATTTACACGAGCTATTTTATCATTGCCTCTAGTGGGAGTGTACTCTGATACAGGAACACCTGCTGCACGAAGTTCAAATATCAAAGGCATACCTGCGGCTTTTCCTTCAATTATACAAGCATCAGGTTGATATGTTTTATACATTTCCATAGCCTTTGTTTTTAGTTCAGGAAATTCTAAACGATCTTTAAATGCATCTAGTAAAATTAATTGAGGAGTGTTTCTTCCATCAAACTCATCTTCTGCATAAAAAACTCCCCATGTAGTACATGCTGAATAATCAGCTCTTTGATGCTTTAAAAACGCAGTATCCCATGACTGTATGATAAACTCACAATGAGGTGGGTATTCTTCTTCCCATGTTCTCCACCATTCTCTTTTTACTAAAGCACCTTCTTCTGAAGTAGGGTCTTGTTGATATTGAGCAGACCATTTAGAAACAGGTAGTTCAGCTTTTAATGCCTCAAGTTCTTTTAATTTCCAAAACTCTGGCCAGAGTGGATTACCTGAAGGCATAATTGCAGGAAGTTCAATTACTTTCCATTCATCTGCACCACCACGTTTAATGCTTGAGTCAATAATTTGTCCTGTTAAATCTCTATTATGCCATCGTGTCATAACAATAACTATAGCTCCACCAGGTTGTAATCTTTGTCTAGGACCTGAGGTATACCATTCATATGTTTTATTAAAGACATCAGCATCTGCGGAAGCACCTTCTTGTTCGGAATGAGGATCATCAATAATTAAAAGATCAGCACCTTTACCTGTAACAGCACCACCAACACCAATCGCAAAGTATTCACCTTTTTTATTTGTATTCCATCTACCTGCAGCCTTACTGTCTGCTTGTAACTTTACTTCACCAAATATATCTTGAAAGTCTTTATCTCCAACTAAGTTTCTTACCTTACGACCAAAACCTACAGCAAGTTCTGCTGTGTGTGCTGTTTGAATAACTTTCTTATCAGGAAAATTTCCTAAGAACCAAGCAGGTAAAAGATAACTAGCAAACTCAGATTTTGTATGTCTAGGAGGCATGTTTATTATTAGCCTTTTTAGTTTGCCATCAATAACTTCTTTGAAAGCATCTGCCATTATTCTGTGATGCTCTCCGTTAATAAACGCTGGCCAGACTTCTTTAACAAAGTCTAAAAAATCTAATTTAGCATTATCTCTTCTTTTAGCTTTGTCATATTCATCAAGTAACTTTAACAAATCTTTTTTTTGTTCAGGTGAATAACTAGATAAATTTTTTAAAATAGAAGAGGGATTGATATTAAGGCTCATCTTTTTCCTGCTTTTTTATTTCTAGCAAAAGATCTGTTAGCACTTCTAGACTTTGCAACTAAATTTCTTTTAGAATTATTTCTAGGATTACCATCTTTATGATGAATATCTTTTGAATCACCTTTTCTGACTGTACCTTTTGCTAAAGCTCTGTTTCTAGCAGTATTTCTAGAGGCTCTTCTTTTCTTCTGATTTGGTTTACTTTGATAATTGGCGTACTCTCTTTTATAATTTCTAGCCATTTAAATTCCTGTTTTATGTTTATCTGTCTATCAAGTACAATATTTCGGAAATTTTCATTGCCGTTGCTTTTGTTGTCTTCATATTAGGCTCTACACCATCTTGATAAGTTACTAGCAATACACCCCATGCGTCTTCTGAGCTCATTATAGGACAAGCTATATTAGGAACATTTCTTTCAAGAGAAGTGCATTGGCTTAAAACAAAGTTTCCAATAACATATTCATCACCTTCCATCCAATAACCTGTTGGTAATAGATCAGCAGAATTTCTAGGTTCAGTAATTAAGGGAACTACATTTCTAGCATCTACCCAATCATACAACCATATTGATTCGATACTTCTGTCAGACCTAAGAAGTCTAGTAATTAAATCTTCTACTTTGATTACTTTTTCAGGATCATTTTCAAATACCTCTACTATTGGTATTTCAGTATCTTCTTCTACATTCAGATTTGTATATTGTTGGAAACCAATGTAAGCAATAACAGAAACAATAAGAAGGCTCGTAATTTTCATTACAAAAGCTGACCAACTTTGTTCAGGTGATATAATACTTCTTATAGCATTAATAATGTTTTCCATCTATCACTACCTCTGATTCTGTTTCAATTACTACTCGTGCTCCACATGGAAGTAAAGGTTTATCGTTACCACCATACATTACTCTACTATTACCTAATATTTCTACACTATGTCCATAAGTATTTTTTTTACCTTGTTTAACAGTAAGCACAGGCTCATTTGTTCCGTGTTTTTTATTAGCTCTAATCTTGTGCATATTCACATGGATATATTTTTTTGACATATTACTTTTTCAACCAAAAGTTTAACAGCAATACCATGAGAGCCGCAATACCAAAAATATCAAAGTAAGTTAGTGTCATTAAAATTTGTCTATCATTAAACCAATATCAGAAGAAAGTTCTTCTGCATCTACTAAAACTTTTTCTGATTTCTTTTGTACTTCTATAGCATCCTCTAGTAAATTAATTTGATCTTCTCGATATCTTTTATCCCAATAACTTTTAGATATGTTTTTAAAAAGTTTTTCATGTTCCTCCATTGTGAGGTACTTTTTAAAAAATTTTTTTTTGTGAGATATTAGTACATACTCATCATTAAAAGATATTGTACAATCTTCTGATTTTACTGTTGGGCAATTATCATTTTCTTTCATAGTTTCTTTTCTCCCTGCAAACATTATACATAAAAACAAAATATTTGGAAGTCCTAAGTAAGGGAGGATACAAAGGACTTCCTCGTCAAGTAAAAAACACAAGTCTTACATTAAAATAGCTTATAATTCCCTTACTTAACGAATTTACTTGCCAAAAATAAAGCAAGAGTATATTCTTTAGTAAGAACATAGGTAGATACTACCTATATACTTACTATACTAGATAGATACTAGTATTAGATAGATACTACAGGGGATTTAAAAAAACAAAAACAGAAAAATGCAAAAAAAATTTTTGATGCATAGGATTCCTTGTGGTTTTTTGTAAAAAAAAGGGGTAACCATCCCTAAAAACAGTTAGTGGAGAAAAAAATGGCAAAAAATACTACGAAAATTAAGAAAAAAACAGCAACTAAGAAGAAAAAACAAGAAGTAGAACCAATTAAACAAGAAAATATTGGAATTGGTATAGGTTTAGGTGTTGTATTAATAATACTAATGGTCTTAACAGTAACATAACAGTAACATTTTGAAAATAACCTGATTGTTTGAGCAAATTAGTTGTGGTGTGCTAGTCATTTTTGTAAAATCTCACAGGTGTGGTGGGGTATTGGAGTAAGTATTTACCGATAACCTTAATTAGGTCTTTTTCTGATCCTGTATATTTTGAAGATAGTCACTGATGGTGATGGTTATATTAGGATTTACTCTGATCACTAATGCTATCTAACCTATCTCTGAGTTCTTTCTCTATGTCCTCTAATGATCTTTGATCCTCTTTGTTGATAGTGACCTCAGAGAACATAGCAATGCTCTTACCCATCATCTCTAAGGCTCTCAGTCTGTGTGTGTTGTTGTCTTCCTCATCCACAATCTTCCATAACTCATTTTCAATTCTCTCTTTTGTCGAGACCTCTTTAACAAATTTTTTCTTGTTCCGATCTGCAATTATCTTATCCACCATAATTGTAACATCATGGTGCTGTGATAATTTCGATGCCTCATTCCTTATCACTGCATCCGACATGTTCTTGGTGTCATAAGCATACCTATAAGCATCACTAATACTGCAAGGCTCACCATCGATGCCATGCCCAAGTGCCTCTGCGAATTTTATTTGTTTTGGTGTCAGGGATTTTTTCTTTGATCCCTTTTTCCTTCCGCCTTCTATTACTGTAAATTTATCTTTTGTATCATCGCTCATGTTCAGAATAATAATGGATCAGGCTCAGAGTATGCAAGAGTACATGTTCAAAGTTAATGCTGAGTAATAATTATCGAGATATAATCCTCAAGGAATAATTAATTATAAAAATAATACATTGATGTATTGTAATCGTATACTACCTGTGCTATAAAATAGGAGTATTTCGGAGGAGAATTTTAGAGGTAAGTATTTACCACCACATGAAGATCACTGAGCAAATCCTTTCATTGATCTTAGAGACATAGTTAGTCATCAGGAGAAACAGCGATGCAGAGGTTTGGAGCAAGGTCTGAATAGTATGTCGTATCGTCATTAGAGACAGGATGCGAAGGCGTGACAGAAAGTAGTAGGTAATTGTTCTTGGGTTCTCGAAAGAGACTAATTGATCCCCAATGTCTGAGTGTTATGGAGGCGAAGGTTTAAAGACCGAGTTAAGATGCACAGGACATCGCATGGTGTTGCCTACTGATGACCGAGCATTGCTCGGATATCTCTTCGGAGATATGCCTTCGCACCATGGATAAAAATAAATGAAGGCGAAACAATTATGTTAGAGAGGAAGATAGTCATTCGATTGTCTTCCTCTTTATCTTTTCAATTTGTATAGGTGCTGATGTTCAGACCTACAGTTCTGATCACCTGATAGTGGTCAATAAAAATGAGTAAAAAAATGATAAATAAAAAACTAATAAATGCGTATGAAAATCTAATTGATGTTCAAGACAGATTGTATTCTGAAAAAGAAAAAGATCAGAATTATAAAAAGATTGTGATGCTTGCATCAATGATCATGAATACATGCAAGACTAATGCTATTCCAAGATCAATTATGTTCAACCACAAATACTCACTACAACATTTTGTGAGAACAGGCGAAGTGAGGGTTAGCTAATGGTCAATAACATTACAAAAGAAGTATATGAAGAATTAATGAACACTCAATCAAAAAAGTTAGAGGAGACTTTTAACATGAATAATATTCCAACAGCAATGAGATCGCAATCTCACACAAATGATCAAATAACACTTAAAATTTCTGAGACTGAATTAAAATTAATTCAATATCTCATCAAGGAGATGCCACCTGTAGAAGGTGATGTCGAGTTTGAAGAGTTTGAGAATTTTATAGACTTAGTAATTAAAGTTAGAACAGCACAAAAAGGAGAATTTTAAAATTCTGGATCCTCACAGGGAAATTGATTTTTCCCTGTGTTCTGCCGATTGTCTAGGTATGTGATCACATGGTGTGGTCATGACTTCAATAACTAATAGTGAGTAAAAATTATGGAAGATTATATTATTACAACAAGTGTATCCAAGGCGAGTGAAGAGATCATAGCTATTTGGAGTGAAGAAATCGATAAAGGAAATTATGATTATGTTCCTTGTCTGAGAGGTGGTAGAGGATGTGGTAAAACATATGCATATGAGACCATCGCAAAGGCTATCGCAGAAAAGAAAGGTCTGAAGTTTATCGGTAAATGTTCTAACCCTAAGAAAGGTGAGTTCGGTTATCAGATAATCACAGCATCAACACTATCTGCAATGGACATGGGATTGCCTGATATCGAAAAAGTAAACATCTCAAAAGAAGAGATGCAGAAGGTGGTGGAGTTTGCCTTTTCATTATTACTACCCATAGGTGATGGATCAGGAATTCTATTCTTTGATGAAGTTGGTCAAGGTGGTGATGATGCACAGAAGTTCATTACACAAATTATTGAGGCTCGATATTTTAATGGTTATGTATTCCCTAAGGAATGGTTAGTTGGATTAGCTACTAATCGTACTAAGGATAGAGCATCATCAAGAGCGATGATATCACCATTGGAAGATAGGATATCAAGCATGTACGATCTAGAAGTTGATCATGCATCTTGGATCAATGACTTTGCGATACCTCAAGGTGTTCATTCTGACATCATATCTTTAGTTCAGTTGATGCCAAATGTATTGGATACTTTTGATGCTACACCTGTTGGTGTGAAATCATGTTCACCTCGTACTGTTACCAAATGGTCTAACCTCTACAAGTTGGACTTCATACAGAAAATGGATGATGCCGACATGAGAAGGAAATGCATGGAGACTGTTGGTAAGATATTTGCTGAAGAGTTTATGTCTTTCAGAAATCTTATCAAGAATGCACCTGATCACAATCTGATACTTAGTGATCCTGACAATGCACCATTTATTGAGGCACATCAGAGTGACGTTAGATATGCTGTAACAAGTTTATTGATCAGATTAGTTGGCAAGGATGCAAGTCACTTTGATAACGCAGTTAAGTATCTATCAAGATTTGAAGTGCCTGAGTATGTGGTGTTCGCATCTAAGATTATGGTTCAACAAAATCCTGATCTTACTCATACAAAAGCATATACAAAAATCGTTAACGACAATGTTCTTTAAGGAGGAGCAATTATGAATAATATTTTAAATATTGAAAGTAGTTTAAGTAGTATTGGTTACAAAGATAAGTTTACTAAAAAGCAACCATCATTCAAAAAGTTAGATAAAGACTTGAGAAGAATTGTTGAAGACTATAATTCAAAGTCAGATACAAATGATTATATCAACCCTGATATGATCGATCTTCACAAGACTTTAATTGACTCGCCATTACTTGATGAGATCAACAATGAGTTCAGATTATTCAGGATCAATATTCAAGAATGGACAGTGCCGTTAGGCAATGGTGAGTTATTAGTTCTTAATGATCATGCTGAAGAAGTGCAAAGAGAATGGGATGGCATCGAGGCATCATTCAACAAGAAGGTAAAACAATTTGCAGACGAGTATGAAGAATTAATACTTCAAGCTAAGAAAGATTTAGGATCAGCATTTGATCCTACACTTTACCCAAGTGTTGAAGACTTGATGGACAGAGAACAAGATGTTCTTTCACCATGGAGCGGTAAACCTGTTTATGTTTGCACAGAAGGAGGTGATGTCGATGTACCAAACCATGCCAAGTTAGGTGAGACTATTGACTTCCCTCTTTACAGAGGTGGTAATGATCCAATCAAATCTCTATCTGAATTTCAGAAAAAGTTTGGTGGTAAGTTCAAAAGATTGAAAGAAACAATCAGAGGTAAGTTTACTTGTTATCACTATGAGAATGCAGACCAAAGAGCATTCGATGATAACGTCAGTTTAAGTGGTACTGTATTTGATAAAGAAGTTAAGTATGGTAGAAAACAAGCAACACTTGAGCAAGTATTCAAACACAATGACAACAAGGTTTCTGATAGTGTAGCTATTTGGAAAAACCAAGTGCTAAAAGAATGTGTTGATACTCTCAGGACTTCTATCCAACACTTTACTGATAGTCTTCCTAAGTTCGAAGGCAAAGGTAGATCACCATCTGAAAAAACTTTCATTCATAACTTAGAGAAAGTTCTTGCATCTGCTGAACAGAAAAACAAATTACTGTTCGACAATGATCAGAGACTTGATGAGATAATAAAACGTACTCGTCAATCTCTTGATGGTGTTACTTGGGATGATCTTAAAAACAACAAAGAGAAACGTGATGATGTTGCTAAACAAACAAGTAATGTCAGTGCATTGTTTCCAACATTAAATGGAGAACAAGCTAATGGTAGTTAGTATTGATAAAGAGTTATTAAGAGTGAGACGAGATATACTGAGTAACAATGTAAGTTATGCATCTGTTCTAGTACCTCTTACTTTTAAGAAAAAATCTGAAGTAAGTGTGATGGCGACAGATGGCAGATATATCTATTATTCTGAAAAATGGATAACTGACTTGTTTGATAAGGAGGACTTAGATTATGCAAGAAAAGTTATCTATGTTGTTACCATGCATGAATTGAAACATGTTCTTAATTGCCACCATACAAGAAGAGGTGATCGTGATCCTAAAGGATGGAACATTGCTACAGACTTTGCTATCAACAGTGACCTTATCGAAGAATGTAAAAACGATCTTGGTTACACCGCAGAGTACATCTTTACTAAGATGAATGCTTTAGTTGATAATGAAGGAAGATTTAGAAATGATGATGGTACTTTCAAAAGTGCTGAACATATCTATTCTATTCTTGCATCCAACAAACCTGAAGATAGCGATGATTATTATATGCCACAACAAGCTAGTGGAGGTAATGCCCAAGCATCTTCAGATAGTGGAGACAGTGATCAAAGTGATGAAGAAAAACAAGATAGTGGTAATTCTGGATCCTCAGAAAAAAATCCTCTAGACAGTTCTTCATTCGGTGAGGTTACTGATTTTACTGATGAGGATGGTAATCCTGTTGATGCTCAATCAGATAAGATATCTGAAGAGCAACAAAGAATAAGTGATGCGATCATTACAGCAAAACAGCAGATGAAAGGTATTGGTGACGATAGTGGATACTCAAGAATGTCTGCTCTTCAGAAGGCACAATCAACACCTGTTGATTTCAGTACATCTGTTGCTCAACACTTAACCTTTAAGTACAGCACAGACAATGACATGTCTTTTCACAAACCTAACAGAAGATTGTTACACACAGGTATTTATTATCCATCTCATCAACCATCTCACAGTGGAGTGTTGGCGATAGGTTTTGATATCTCAGGAAGTATGAGTCATGAAGAAAGATGTCTTCAAGCAGAGGCTCTTGATAATATTCTCAAAGCATTTCCTCAGATAGAGAAAGTAAAAGTGTGCTACATAAATACAATAGTTCAACGTATCAATAACAAAGATGAAGATACTGATACTTTCAATGCAGATGACTATTGGGATGAGTTCGATGTAGCAATGGGAGAGACAATAAATGTTCGTGATCTAAGTGGAGGAGGAACAAGAGTCGATCCTTTCTTCAATCTTATTGATCAAACAAATCATGAGGTTTTTCCTGACTGTGCTATTTACTTTACTGATGGTTATGTTAAAAGCGATATGGAAAATAATCCACCTCAATTCCCTGTTCTATGGGCAACAACAGACTACACAGGTAATACACCAAACTTTGCAGAGTGTGTACAAGTTGATGTAAATAATCTTTGAGGAATAAATACCGATAGTGGGATGTAACATGCATCCTTTATTGCAAGTTGGTCAGGTACTTGTCTATCAAAAACCTGACACCAATCATTAAATAGTTGTCTAGGTAATGTTGCCTAATTTAAAAATGAGGAGTTGCGATATGCAATTATATTATAATAGTAAAGGTCAATGGTCAGGTACACAAGCTGACGCAAGAAAAACTAAAAAAGAAAATGACGGACTGTCATTTAATTCAATCAATGTACCAACAGATAAAAAAGGTTTGTTAGATTTTTTAAATGAACATGCTGTTGGATCAGGTGGTAACACGAATGCTAGTCAGGTTTCTATCGATCCTGTAATCATCAAAAGTGGTAATACTACGAGTACACCTCTTGCCTATATAAAAGATGATGTAGGTGTCAGTGAGATAAAAAATGTTTTTGATAACCTGAGAGATGCTTATGTCAACATACAGCATATCATGGAACAGTTAGGTCATAGACCTGATGATACATCATTACTTAAAGACGAGTGTTTTGAGGAGGTATCCGATGAGTAAAATTAGTTCGTTTGAATTGATGACCACAGGTCTTGGTATGGATACTAACAAAGTTATTAAATCAGGTGCAAGAAGATGGGTTATATTTGATTACAACAATAAGTATAGAAAACCTTTTGTTATGCGTGATATAATAACAGGAGATCAAAAAACTATTAGTATAAAAACTGCAAAGTATTTATTAAATAAGGAGGAAAGTATATGAGTAATATCTATACACATTATCCTCAAGATGATGAAATAAGTAGAGATGCATTGATAGAAGAATTAGAGTCAAGAGGTGTTCCTACAAAAATAGTTTATCATTTTGAAGACGATGATAAAAAGCATATGATCAAAAAAGAAATAGTAGATTGGAACATTACTGTTACATGGGATAATAATGAAAAAGAAAATATTACAGTTATCCCTCAAATATTAAGTGATGCTGTACACGAATTACTAGACAATTTAGAAAAGGAGGAAACAAATGGTTAGTATAGAAGAAAGTAAATTTAATTTTAGGATGATTGGAATATCACCTGATACAGATCAACAAGAGTTTGAATGTTCAGTTGAAGATTTTTTATCAGCAAATAAAGATGGGTTTACCATAAGTTTAGATGAAATGGCTCAAGCAATAATTAATGCAAAGGAAGATGTTCCAATCTATGAAGTATCTGATGGTGATAGATTTATTGTTGTTAAGAGGTTTAAGTAGATGATAGAAGACAAAGAATATGAAATGACTGAGCAAGAATATCTTGCTGAACAACACGAGTA
>TARA_R100001463_G_scaffold86374_2_pt1 | contig 16294 bp, 17 predicted proteins | sample TARA_R100001463 | Tara Oceans TARA_R100001463 (sample SAMEA2622242) | marine metagenome | biome: marine biome (ENVO:00000447); feature: deep chlorophyll maximum layer (ENVO:xxxxxxxx); material: "saline water (ENVO:00002010), including plankton (ENVO:xxxxxxxx)" | depth 40 m
GATGGATGCTGAATGGATAATTGATTGTAAACAGCTTCGGGCGAGCGCCCATCAACGACAAAGCCTGTTTGCGTATCTGTTAAGTTGAGCCAATTTGGTGAACCTTTTTTCCGATATTCCAAGGCAAAGAATGATAACCGCCTATTAAAAATGTTCATCTGTCCGAGCTGTATAGACCCACTGTCTTGTTCGTATTTCAGAATTGTTTCTTGGTCAGGCTGTGTGTTTACGTTGGCAAATCCATTAATTTTTCGGAAAACAATTGACTTTATAATTATGTCTGTTCTATGGCATGGCCTGCTATTGCTAATAGTGGCAACAGCAACTCTTTGAATAGTAAGAGTATTTGGCTCGTCAGTATCTTTCTCATCCCTGGCATCGACTTGGCCAGGAGTGGTAGCCTTAAAAGTAGCTGTTACTTCAGATTCTTTTAGTCTCCAGGGGCTGCCTTCCTTTTTAATAAGTACACCTAATCCAGTCCCAATGGCATAGGTTTCGCCTACAACAAGGGCATTATCAGCATCAATCCTGGCATTATTAATAGACTGCCGAATGTCTTTTATGCCTCGTTTTCCGTACCTATCAATATTGTCCACCTCTACCTCAAGTTTTGAAATTTTATAAATAATTTGTTGACCAACTGTATAAGAAATACGCCCTCCACTACCTTCGACATAGGCGTAACGAGCATACTTATCACGCATTCTTCTTTTGGCTGCTGCAACATCATCCTTGACAGTGTCAGTTGCATCCTTCGGCGAGAGTTGTAACTCATAATTGAGTTTGAACCTATTGCCGTTTGGCAAGCACGAATAACAACCAAACACAGCCTGAGTTGATGGCGTGCGTGCTCCACTAAAATATTGTTTTGCTTGAGACTCAGTCCATTTAATGGCAAACGGATCAGAGCTGATACTTAAATTAAATGGAGGCTCCATCATTCCATTTGGATATTGATCGACAGAGCCGGGATAGTGATTGATTCGACCGCCTGCTGTTTTGAAATAAAGAGCAAGCTTACCTAACGCATAATTTTCAAGTAATAAATCACCAATTGCAAATCCAGCAAAATCAGGTTTTTGATCAATGTCACCATGGCTAAACATCATCAACGCTCGAAGCTGCTGGCTTCGGCCAAGAGTGATCATGTGTGACCACAGAAGGGAAGAATTAACGCGAACACCCCCTGACTGATTAATACCTGACCCTGTCGTTTTGCAATAAACCAGAGGGACGATTGCCCCTAAACGCGACAGCTGCTGCAGTGAATCAAACTGGCTTTGAGGTGCAAAGCGGGAATTACTGGTCTGGTCACCAGTTTCAAGCCTTGGTCTTTCTTTCTGCTTAGGTGTGCGTGGCTTAGGTGCTAAAAGCATTGACACACCTGTCAATGCAAGTCCAATGACTAGGTTTATAATGACTGCCGTGGTAGGCTCATTCCTGATGTCTGGAATGTGGTCATACTCCGCCCCACGCTTGCCGGTGTACTCCTCATTAATACGTACAAATTCCCAGTATTCCTCTTCTGTAATCCCTACTGCTTCGCAGAGCTGGATTTCGCCTGGCAGTAAAACTCGTGGACCTGAAGGTGCTCGGTGGGACTCCACCGCACCACCGACTCGCCGCAGTGTTGGAAGCTCAGCCATCCACCTTCAAACCAGACTGCCATGCCATAGCCATTTTGTGCGTGACACAGCGCAACTACACCGCATTCTAGGTCGGTAGTTTTTTGACCCCAGCGCCCTAATTCCTCAGGAAAAACATCAGTGTCACCATGCCTTAAACGCTTATACCAGCTGCGTTGCGGCTTAGGTGTTTTGATGCCGTACCAGTCAAGAACAAACCGAGCTAGTGATAGGCAGTCACCCTCAGGTCTGGAGACAAAATCTGCGCCTAATCGGTACGGACGACCAATTAGATCATAAGGAGTCATCTGCTAAGAATCGTTCCCGACACAGGCAATGCACCAACCATTGCACGAGTTAAGACACGATTTGGAGTTGTCGCACCAACAGCATCAATAGCGCTACTCAACAACACTTCAATCGTTTCGGTGTCAAAACTCATTGATGCAGCAATCCAGATCTCTTCTGTCAATTTGTTCAACCTGCTAGTGAAGCTCTCATTCATCAAATAGGTTTGAACTGTTACCTTTCTGCGAGATTCAACAGCAGCTTGCACAGCATTCATACTGATCTGGTTGGCAGATAAGATTAAAGCTGATTCAAGATTGTCGCCTGAGCGATTCATGGCAGCGCCTTGATAAATAAATGACAGGTATTGATGGCCATTAACAGATTGACCAACATTGCCGTTTTGGTATTTTTGACTTTCACCGTTACTGTCAACGACAACATCAATAAAAGTTGTAATTCGTGTAAAAGTCATTTCATCTCATTCCTAATTTGGATCTCTGAGTGCGGCTATTCCGCAACTGACTCATGGTCATTGCATTGCCGCTCGCTGCACCCTGTTTAGCGGCTTGACTGCCCATGGCACGGACTTGATCGACCGTTGCGTATTCAACGCCGTTGATCACTGTGGTTTCAAGCCTAAATGTTCCGCCACCAGATTCACCGCGATAATGATCCATAGCACCACGAGACTGATAGTTATCAATGACGGTCTCTTGAGGGTGCAAAATCGCCAGGGCACCACCCTGACCATCGATTCCGCCTGAGCGTGGGGCGTCTCCGGTATATCCACCGCCAGCGAAGCTAGCACCGGCAAAACCGGCAACACCACCGGTAGTGCCGACTCCACCAGCAGCACCACCGCCACCACCAGCAGCACCACCTAAAGCACCACCCAGTAATCCAATAATCAGCTTGAAAGCTTGAGCTTCGATTGCTTTGGCGATCATTTCAGCAGCGCGTTGCAAGAACAGATCCGCAATCGAATTGATCATTTTCGACATCGCTTCTTCTGCTGTCTGGGTGCCTTGCACAACACCCTTCAAACCATCAACAAGACCATCAGCAATGACACTGCTCAGCTCTCCTGCCAGAGCCTTCATGTCATTCATGAGTTTGAGTTGCTCTTTTAATGCTTCATTGCCACGAATTAATTCTTCAACCCTTCTGGCATCAGCCTCAGGTAAACCTGCAGTCGCCTCACGTATTGCAGCCCTGATTCTTGCTTCGTCTTCTCCAAACCTCAGAGCATCTTTTAGGAATCTTTCTTGTTCCTCTAGAGGTTTAATTGCGCTGTCGCGCAAATCATTGAGCTGTTCTTCGACTTTTAGCTGTTGATTCAATATCTCAAGACCTTGAGCTTTAACAAGAACATCAATTTCGGCGGCAGATTTTGCCTTCTCTGCAGCGTCTGCATATTTAACGGCGATGTTTTCTAGATCAATAGCACCCTGCACTCTGACTTTTTCAAGGTCATTTGTTGCTTGAAGTACACGCTGCTCATTCTCAGCAGCTCGCAACATTCCCTGAGCTGATTTCAGCCCTTTCGCCATTTCTTCCGCACGTTTCTGCGCTTCTTTTGCAAGCTTCTCTGCTGAACTAGAACCAGAGGCAGCACCTGCAGAGGCACCACGAGGGCGAGCACCTGCGAATGGATTGCCGCCAACAGCATCCCCAGGCTGTGGCAAGTTGGCAGCATCTGCAGCAGCCTTTAATTCGTCACCATAGTTGCTAACAGAATCAGCCAGACCATCGATGCCATTAGCAAGAGCCTGAAGGGGGGCTGTTGCCAAAGCGCCTGCATCAATACCAAACAATTTTCCCAATATGCCGATTGGCAGGGAATTTATAAACATTGATATAGCCTTCCCAAGAATACGAATTGCACCTGTAACTGTGCTTACAATTTTAGGAATAACAGAACCAACGGCACTACCCAAACCAACTAAAAGTTTTACAATTCCGCCAATAACTTTACCTACAAATTTGAAAACTGGCGCAAGAACATTAGTTGTAATGTCTGTCAAAATCTTGGCAACAATCGCCAAAGTACCTCTGAAAAATTGCTCAAAATTATCAACTTTTGGAAGCACCTCGGCAATGCCTTGCCCTAATGCGACAAAAGGCTGAACAAAGACATCAACAACCGCGCTGGCAGCTTGCGCAACAACATCAAAATTCCTTGCTAAAAAATTTAAGCCTTCTGTGATTGCATTTAGAAAATCAACAGCTCCAGACTCGCTAGACGAACCAAGCGCCTCTAAAAAATCGCGATACGCTTCACCTGCACTATCTAAGGCACCTGCAAAACCTGCTGATCCAGCCGCTTTAGCTGCCCCTCCATACTGAGTTTCAATCTCTTTCAAGATAATATCTTGTGCTTCCAAAAGCTTTCCAGACTCTTGCAAAGTTTTAATCTGCTCTTTTTGTTGCTCCGTAAATACTGTTCCAGAACGTGCTAACGCAGTAACTTGCTTGGCTGGATCTTCTAATGCTTTGGCAAGCTGCAAAGCTGCTTCTTTTGGTCCGGTGCCAAGCTTAGTTGCAATATCAGCAGCAGCTTCACCAACCCTTTCGTAGCTATCAACGCCGATATTTCTGAACGAGGTGAACAGCTTAAATTGAGCCGTGAAATCTTCCTCATCAAATAACGTCGCTTTGCCTAGCCTGTCCGCAATTCCTAGAAGGGCATCTGCCGCAGCGTCGCCATCATCAACCAATCCTTTTAGGCTTGAAGAAAGAACGCTGGCCTCTGCTGAACGTTGACCAGTAACATTCAACGCTTTATTCAAAAGCGCCAGTGATCCTGTTATGGCAACAATTGGTGCGAGAGTTGTTCTAAACGCAATACCTAGCCGCTGAACATTGCCCGAAGCTGTTGCAGCTGCTCTACCTGTCTTCTTGATTCCATTGGCTGCCTTTGGCCCTGTTGTTGCAACTTTTGCTAGATCCTTTTCTAGCTGCTCCATTTTGCGCTCAAGCTTCTGCACCTGATTCATTCCAGGTACGGTTATCGGTATCCGTACAGGAGCGTCAGCCACAAAAAAAACGCCGGTAACTACATGCTACCGACGCCGTGACTTTGCTTTTTTTATTGCTTCTTGCTCTTGATCATTGCGCAGTTGATAAAACGCGTGCCATAGCCACAACTCTTCAGCTGTGATGCTTTCGCGTAGCTCAGTCAGAGTTTTGTTTAGCTTTTCCGCGACTACCAGTTCCGCGATTAAATGATTCTCCCTCTTTAGTTCCTTCGCTAGAACTTTTGACATCTAGCTGTGTTTCGCTGTCCTCCTCGCCTGAAGCGTTAAGCAGCTTGTTCAAATCCTCAAGAGGCAACCGCATCAAAGCTTGGAAAGCGTCGGCTTGATACTGGCGCGAACCATCAGCGTTCAATGCACGCAGCGCAAACAGCTTGACCGCTGTTTCAAGTTGTGAGTTCTTTTCGCCTTTTCTAATACCTTTCTCTGCCTCTACAAATTGAGCGGGCGTAAGCGGTTTCAGGTAGTAGCTGTAATCCTCATCATCAAGAAAGCACTCAACGTAAGTCAATTCATTGTTTCGCCCGGCACGAGCTAACAATCGATCAATTTGGCGCTCAGACATTAAAAATTTGCTGCTACGTTTGCAGAATAACGCAGGCGTAAAGGATAGGTGTAGCATTCCCATCCCGTACAGCCCGACCGCCAAGGATGGCGACAGGCTGATGGTAACCAATAAAAAAGCTCCGCAAAAACGGAGCTAATGGTCCGATTGGCAAGACCTAACTTAGCGAAGTGGTAAACAGTTGGCCCAAGCGTTGGACGCTGAAACCAATCTCAGCTTGCTGAGGATCATCTGGATTTACATCTAGTGAAACGCTAGTCAAAGTGATATCACCCTCAATAAATGAGGACGCAGTTAGGTCAGGCGCTGCCGGAGAACCACCATCAGAAACGGTGTTATTGAACAGCTGCACCCTTGCACCAGTCTGATCTTTCAGCATCACATTGTCCAACATACGCTGGCCAAGGCTCAACTGATTGTCAGAGAAGAACACAGTAATGGTGCCAGTTGCTGACGCAAAACCTGCCTGTGTAGACCGGAATGCGGCATACTTGCTTCCTGCACCGCCAACGCCACACGGCAGCGTGGTTGTGTCCAGTTCTTCACGCTCGATCTCAATCGAAAATGAGGCCACGTCACAGATTGCTCCGTACGGGTCAAATTCAATTTTGATATGACCAGCAGAATTAGCTGATCCAGTACCACCATCACCAGCCAAGGTAATAGCAGTGCCACCAAGAGAAGCTGAGACCTGGATTGTCGAAGCAGTGCGAGCGACGACGTAATAAACAGTTTTCGAACCACCAGTGGAAGCTGTCAAACTTCCATCCAAATTTCCACCATTTTCCTGAACGAAAATGACGCTATCGCCAAGGCGAAAATCATTATTAGTTGGCACTGTAATATCAGTACCAGCAGGAAAATCGGTGTAATCGTTCAGACACCATTTAGTGCCTGCAGGGGTGTAATAGACACTCCCTGACTGGCCTGTTAAGGCACTCGAACTACAGGAGATCGGCAAAATTGCCTCCTAAAAAAAACAACGTGGGGGCGTTGAATCAGCGGGGGCACTGATATTATTATTCTATTTCGCCTCTTTATCCGTAAGCCAAAAACGGTGCGCTTACATTGCTTGCCGCTAACGGATCATCACCGCTCAAAACATGGACCGGACCTAATACCTCTCCGATTTGACACTTGACGCCAGCCGGATCAGAAAGGCTCCAGTCTTTTAGATTATTCATCACTGTCAAAGCGACAGCATCAAGAGATTCAATGCGAGCCATACCTAGACCGCGAGGACTATAAATAACCATTTGCAAATTGCCTCTGATTACCTCAATCCCGCTTTCTGTAGGGCACAGGATAGGCTCGGTAAAACTGGTGTAATCAATTGTCAGCTCTACATACTCAATGCCAGGCGGTTCGCCGCCGACATTGTCAAAGACAACCGGTATAGGCTGCGCGATTCCCTGAAACGCATTGTTGACACGGGTTTCAATCAGTGCGCGGATCGATTGAAAACTCATTTAACCTTCCTCAAAAAGAAATCAAAAGCACGCTCAGCATCTTTGTCTAAATTATTAGCAATCTTGGTAAACCAACCTGATCCACCACGTCCACCCTTTGACCACTTAGGAACAAAGCAAACCCGCTCGGCGTAATCAAGGTTATTTTGAATCCACCAATTTGAGTCCAAAGCAATTTTGCCGCTATATTTTTCAATTGCAACTCTGCTTGTACCTGGTGAACGTTCGGCGGCTTTACCGGCAATTGGGCTGCCTTTGCTAATTAACCAACTAGATGCAAAACGCCCTGTTTTAATCGGCGCATTTTTACTAAGCTTGCCCTGCGTCAAAATTAAAAACCGAGCCAAGCCCTTATCCAGGGCTTCATCGATTTCCCTAATCAGCTCAGGACCACGAAACTTGTTCCTAGCCATTAGTTTGCCCTCGCTGTAATGGTGGCTGAATAAAGCAAGTCACCAGAGTTAGTCGCAACATTGACCACCTTCCAACGCTTGCCTAGATATTCCAAATAGTCGCGAGTTGTTGGGACTAAATTGCCAACGTCTTCCAGATACAACTCAACTTGAATCTGTTCGACATTGCCTGCACCACCTTCAGCTTGATTAGACACTGGAGGATAAACAGCGCCCGCTTTTTGAAAGCGGGTTTCACTGCCAGACGCTGTGCCAGTTGCTGGATCATAAATTGGATCATTAACCCTGACATATTCAAGACCATCAACACGAAAACGTTTCACTAACGTTTCAGCTAACGGCTTGGCCCAAGCGTCTTGAAAAGCCATCTACTTATAACCTCCTTTATAGGTTTTCTTGCTGCCTTTGTTGCAGTTTTTTGATGCCATGGTTAAGACCTCACTCGTAAGATAACTCGGCTTGATTGACTGGAAGATTCCAGCCAGCAGCCGAGCAGGTCTACTAAATAAGGAAACTTTTGCAGAACTAACGCAGCCTGCGGGCTCACTTTGGTATCTCCACCACCAGGCTCGAAAAATTCTTGGCTAAGGCTTCCTAGCTGTTGCTTTTTAACCGGCCCTTGTGTGCCGCTAGTTCCGTCACCATCAATAGCATTTGGGTTCTTTTGCAGGTCTAACGCCAAGCTTGCGCAAGCCTGTCTAATCGGCAGTGGAATTGCTGCACAGTTAGCCACGACACCACGGCAGGATGCTTCATGCCGGGGCCATTGCAACGCTTGTTCTTTATCTGCGTCGTCAGTTGCTGGGCTGCAGCGTTTACCGACAAACTCCAACACCTCAAGATTGGCAGTACTGACCTTTAACGCAGTCTCTTTAACCGATTGACTAAGAGCTGACCATTCAGCGTTCTTAAAACCTGCGGCAAATATTGCATCAGCTTCTGACACGCTGATGTAACTGTCAGCAGTGCTAGCCCCCAGCGTTGCATCCAATGTCATTACAGGAACTCAGAGTGATACAAAACCCAGCCCTCTTCGCGCAGACGTTTGCGGGTTTGTTTTAGCTGTTCGCGGGTAACGTCAATAACGTCGCCAACGCCTTGCTTGTAAACAAAGAGCCGAATTAATCCGCACATTCCGAGGCTTCGGGGTGGGTAACTCCAGTCTATAAAGCGCAGGCGTAATGGCAAAAAAAGAGCCCCCCGACTCCCGGCAGGGGACCCATGCTCTCGACTTTTTTAAGCTAGCGCCTAAGCAGGCGTAAGCCTATTAAGCAACAGTACCGCCGAACGGTGAGTTAACGACCAATTCCACGGCAGGAATCAGGCGAGGGTCAGCAAATGCAAGACCCCAATTAGAAGCCGTTGCAAGTGCTGCGTCGGATGGGTTGTCTGTTGCAGCAGACCAAGTGGTTCCAAGAACGTGATAAGTGCCGGAGTACCGAACGCTCATCAGGTTCTGGAAGCTGAGCATGTTGTAGTCAGTAAACACTTGCAGTGGATACTGAGAGCCGGTCTGAACTGAGCCTGAGCCCATCAGATAACAAACGAACTGCTCTTGCTCGCCGGATGTGCCGCGAATGGGGCAAGCCTCATCCTTGATCACATTCAGGCCCATAAACGTGCCAACTTGTGGCTCAGTCAGGCCAACGCCACCACCACCAAGAACCAGGGTGTTGCCAGCACCTGCAGCATTTGCGCTGAAAGTCAGAGCTTGAACAGTTTCAAGTGCAGCAGCAACGGTCGGGTGAACAACCAAGGTGTCAAGGCTGCCAGCACGCTCAGAGAGCAGATATTTGGCACGCGTAACAGTGTTGGCGCTCAGGTAGTTGGCGTCACCAGCACCGGAAGTAGCCGAGACATCGAGGCTATTGGTAGCAGCCAAAGGACCGCCAGGACCAAGCAAACCTGTCAGCTGTGAAATCAGCTTGGTTGTGTTCTGCACGTTGATGGCATCAGCCATCTGATTACGAACATGCGCCAAAGCATCTTCACCGGTTTGAAATGCGCTGAGATCGTCAGCGGCATACGCAAACGCACGGTTACAAAGGGTGGCGTACTGGGTAGAAGCCTCGACCTTGGCAGGAACCAATGCGCCGCTAGTGCCCCAGGTGTTGTTGGATTCAACAACGGTCGCAACGGGTGCAATCGGATCGAAGAAAGGAACCTCGATGCGGGTGCCGGTGGTGTTGTTCAGAACAGCGTTGGTCTGAATAACACCAGATTTGATAAAAGCACTTTGCTTAAAAATGGCCTCGGCCAAATAACGAGCAAAAGGTGCAGAAGTCGCAAGGCGGGTCAGTGAACCAATGTCACCGGTAAAGGTTCCGCCGTAGTTGCCGGGATAACCAGCCATTTTGTGTGCCTATAAAAAAGGTGTACGAGTTCGCACCACAGGTGCTAACCGCCTGCCTGTTGCTTAAAACGAGCCGCTAAATCAGGATCGCTTTGCTCTAGCTCGACGATTTTTGTGAGATTGCCCGCGATATACGGGTTCTCACTCCCAGCCGCTGGGGTGGGTGAAGATCCAACAGCAGACATTCCACGAGCGCCGCTAGCTCGGAAGTGATAATCCCAACCGCTGTTCTCTGATTTCATGCCAGAGACAAACTGATCAATAGTGCGCTCAACGCCCCCATCAAGCGCCTTGATCTGTCCGTCTTCGCCTAAAACCAGATCATGCTTTCGGGCTTCATAAAGATGCTCGCCATTAATTGCACCTCCTTTGTTAAAGGCACTAATGGCAGCAGTCTTAAGTCGATCCTTCCGCATTTGCTCATCACGTTGCTTGAGCTGGGTTTCCAGTTCACCAACACGATTTTGCAAAGCATCAAAACGCTCTAACCGTTGCTCTTGATCAGGATCAAGCTGACGGGAGCTACCCGCACGAGCTTTTTTGATCTGAGCTTCGGCTTGTGCTGCACGCTCTTCAGCTAAACGCCTTTCGTCGCGATACTTTGATTGTTCGGCTGCGAGCTGTTGATTGTGAGCACGCAAACGTTCAATTTCGGCATCACGAGGATCAGTCGTTGGAACCGCCACGGGCGGTTGAGTAGCAGAATCCACGGGATTTACTGACTCGTTAACTTCAGACATGCAATGGAAAGTTGTGCAGGAAGCTCCACAGGAGCTGCCTAGATATTAACTAACGAAAACGCAGGCGTAATTATTTAGGCAAAACTGGCAGTTCTGTTTTGAACGAACGCAGCTTGGTTACTGCATCTGGCTTGTTTGTTAGTTGAATCAATGCCTCATCAGCTGGCACACCACGTTTCAAAGCAGTACGGAACCATTCAGCACGCTGAGTGCCAATTGTTGATTCACCTTGACCAGCCTTACCAGCACCGCCGAAGAACTCAGCAAGCGTTGTGCGTCCTGCTAGATCGTCTCGTTCTGCCATCTGCGCCAAATAGTCGGCGTATGTCGCGCCTTTTTTTTGAAGCGGCACAGCCTTGCGGTAAAAATCTTTTCCTTTGACCTTCACCTTGGATTTATACGACCCTTTACCGCTCAGCTTGTTCGGTGAAACGACAATGCCTGTACGCACGTCATCTTCATCACTCGGATCAACTCGGATTACATCGCACCGGCAATTGGGATGAATTGGCTTTGGCGGTAGATCACTGCGCTTTACCCTCTTCTGACCATCAAGCGGTGCACAGGTAGGGCAAACTTTTGCGTCTAGCGCAGATGTCCACTCATACAGCAACCCATCCAACGCATCAGCATTGTCACGCCACACCTGCTCTGTCACTTGGCCGTTAAACGATTGTATTGACGTGCGGGCAACTGTTGGCGCTTGCCTCAGAATCTTTTCAGTGGCTGATCCTTTTGGCGCTCGGAGCAATCCACCTGGATTCGCCACATTACCAATCTTCGCAGCGAGGGCTTCAGTGCTTGCACCTTGGATAATTCCAGTCCGAACCACGCTGTCGATTGCTCGGTAGTTCTGCTGCATCCACAGCGACACGGGCGTTTCCTGATCGCCAATCCTGAACAACCGATCAAGTTTCACGCCAGCAACTGACGTTTTACTCAGAGCGTCAACCACGTTGTCAGTCAACTGCACCGCACCGATTGAATCCAGACCACCTAACGGCGCTCCTAGCACCGGACCACGCGTAACCGGCGGCAAAGGTCCCTTTACTGCCTCCAAAGATTGGATGACGTTCTCTCTAATCTCTGGCTCTAGCTGAACCATCTTTTCAATCAAGCTGTTGCGCAATGCGTCGTTATAAGGTCGCAAAGCTTGCATTACCTCAGGCGTTAACCGTCGCCATGCCTGAGCCTGCAACAGCGATTCCTCCGGCAAGGTCTCCACTAATTCGCGAATCCTCAGCATTGCCTGAAACAGCACAGGATTAGCCTGTTTCAATGCAGCATTCTCTGCATTCGTCATCGAGAACGCAGCTCTTACAAATAACTTGAGTTGACGGTCGTTCATATCTAGACTCCAATCATTCGCACGCTATCTATGGCAACCGGACAAACCAGAATTGGCAACATGGTCATTCCTTATGAGAAGCCTGATTCTGTTTCTGCGGCTGAGCCTGTTTGCCCAATGCCTGAGCCTGTTTGCCCAATGCCTGAGCCGAAGCCTCCTGCTCAGGTGGTAATCGATCAATCCGTGGAGACCGACGAAAAGCCGAAACGTCGCGGTCGTCCAAAGAAGAATGCTGATTGACACCAGCAACAGCTGAACCCGTCAACAGTGCAAGAACAGTGGCAATCGCCACGTTAAACGTGTTCTCATATCTTTTCGCAATGCCGGGGCAGGCTTCTAAGCCGCCATGCTGACCACACCACAGCAAACCCCAGCCTAAAAAGGCAATTTGACTAGCAATTAACGCTGCTAAAAACCACAGCAAAAATCGCTCTTTGCCCTTCATCGTGCTTTTGTATGCACATGAGTGGTTTCGATCCGAATGATGCCAACAGTAAAGACAACAGGCAGCGTGATTGATAGCAAAGTTCCGATCAGAACGACCTGAGCCATTCTCTTTTCTAATATCCCAAGCCGGTTGAAAATCTCCTTCAAAACCTCGTTTTCGTTTTCTTGGTCCTTGACAACCATTTCTAGGCGGCCTCTTACTTCAGCCACCTCTCGCGTCAAACGATAGTTACTAGACCCGTTTTCATTTTCCATTGGTTTTAGATTTTTGCAGACTTTTCAGCCCTGACAGAATCAACTGGACAACACTGTTTGATTTCAAAGGCGTATAAGCAATAATCTCACTAGCCGCTGTGACAACAATCCAAAAGATGGGATCGCTAAGGAAATCCATAGCTCAAGAATATCTATCCATAGTTTAGTGATCGTCGTTTTGAGAATCCTGCATGACCTCTTCAAACAAGAGGTAAGAATCAATACGCCTTTGTCTAGCTTCAAATGCTGCTTGTAAATGATCAGAGGCAATCATTGCAAAAACACCTGGAGCGATTAGGTCATATACAAGCTCAGGATCGTATGAGCGTTTACGCGGCCAGTTCATTCACTGCTGCCTCTTCTAATGTTTCTGATGACTCATCCTCAGATTTATCATCTTGAGCTGCCGGAGCTTCTGCAACGGCTTGGTCTTGCATTGCTTGAGGCAACATCGCCATGTTGCTGATCTTCTCTTGATCAGTCATTTCAACTTCTAAATCAATGTCAATATTGGGCAAAATTTCACCGTCGCGTAGATAGGTAAGCAGAGTGGATTGCGTGATCGCACCGTTTTGCCACAGTGCCAAATATTGCGCCACCTGATTGGCGTCTAGCGTCTGTAGGTCAAAGTCACGGCTAATCGTGACCATGGGCGCTTCAATGCCTAAAAACTGACCAGCCATGTCCAATGCTTCCTGCAAGCTGGCCTGAAGATCTTTAGACACAATTGACAGCAAAGAGTCTGAATCAGTTCTAGTCAGCATCTTCGATTCAGCCGTTTCTGGGCTATTCATTTGGCTATAAAGCGTTGAGATGCCAAGCCGTGACATCTGCCCCTCTAGCTCTTTAATAAAAGCTGCCTGAGCGTTAAAACTTCCCTGGCCGACGGGTTCCACATATTCAGCACTACCGTCTGTGCTCATCAAAATTGCACTATTGGCTGACAATCCAATTTCATTATCTGTATCGTCAAAGCCCTTCAGAACAAGGATTGGCAATGCAGCCACTCTTAACGCATGAGATAAATCTGTCTGCGTAGAGCAGTGCAGCAAATTCAAATTGGCAATTGACAGAAGCGGTGGTTTCGATACCAGCTCTGCAATTTTGTTTGAGTAGGTAACGGCCAACGGAATTTTGTTAATGCTGATTGTGCCCTCTTGATAGATCTGCCAGCCACCAGTTGTATCTGATGAATCACCACGGCGAAACACTCGAAATCTTGCTTGGCCTGTTTCGTCATAATCAAGCACTCTGATATTCCTGACCAGATCATCACCAAATTCGCCTTTAGGCTCGCTGACGATTTCATCAATTCGCACCTGGCCCAATGGTGCAACGGCAGAATCGCTTACGCGTCGCCAACCTAAAAATTGCTTAGCGTCTACATGCACAAAATATGGGCGTAAACCTAACTGGCGCTCAACTGCCAGATTTGGTGCTGCTTCGGTTGCAGGAAAATCAACCAACGTACCAGCATGGCCGTACAAAATTGAACTGATCGCCAACCGTCTGGCGTAAGAATCCAAACTTGAGCCATTGCCGTCTACATCTTCAGAAAATTCTTCCCATACAGAATTGATTTCTGCAGCATCGTCTTTAGGTTGTAGCTGCACACCTTTACGCAGAATTAAACCAGCTGCCTGCTCTGCTAAACGCTGCGTAAATGGCGACAAGACAGCGTAAGCCGTTCGTCTTTTGTAAGCATCATCATTTTCCTTAGGTTCCTGCGGAATAAAGACACGAGCATTACGCCTGACAAATTCAGTGCCACCAACAACAGCATCAATAGGTGCCCAGTTTCTAGACATCTCCAGAACAGCACCATCAGTCCAAGATGGATCATTCCCAGGGTTGCTGTCTTCTAGCAACAGGTCTTGCCCGTTACGATCTTGTGACGGATAAATTCCTGAAGGATAACTAGAAGACATCAGGCCACAGGGCACTTATATCGTCCATTCTATTTACCGCTACTGTCAGATATATGGACTGAGGACCATGGATCAATTCTCAAGCAAGTTCAGCTTGGAGCTATTTGATCGAACGGTTCATAAATGCGAAGACGTGAAGACGCTTCAATCATTATGCGTTGAGCTTTACAGCCAGATGCAAGGGCATCGGATGATGTACGAGCAAATGATCAAAGACAACCTGCCGAAAATGCCAGAGATGTAAAGGCTTTACTTCTTGCCTTTGGGCTTGCGCTTCTTGGCAGTCTTTGCAGCATCCTTAAACGCTTGAGCTGATGGCGCATTTTTGCTGCCTGGCTTGTTCATTCTCTCGCCACTGCCGTTTTTAATTCTGCGCTTTTTAGCGGCGATGTTGCTATAGAGCCCTCGTTTGGCGGCCATGGTCAGACAACTGCTACACCAGTCTGACTAAGGCTTGTCACAACAAAGCCCCCAGGCGTGCACACCTAGAGGCTTTGAGGGTCGATTAGACCAATGTGACCAAAGGTCGGGTTGGTTGCTTCGGGGGTAGGGATCGCCTACGGGCCTTGGCAACACGGTTGGATGCAGGGATTGCCTGCTAGTCCGCCGATGTGATCACCATACCAACAACAAAGCCGCCCGTAAAGGCGGCTAAGTTGCCCTTTCGCTCCTGGACGCCTCGCGGCAATCGCTAGCTCTACGTGAGAGTGACGGGGACTAGCGCCAGACAATCCCGCCTAGGTTTTGCGCTGAAATAACCCTAGCAACAACAAAGCCGCCCGTAAAGGCGGCGATGAAGTGACTCATTCGATCAATCCGATGCCCACAATTGTCAGGCTGTGGGTTCAGGCTAGGTTTCCCCGAGTGAAAGACGGTCCGAAGACTGGCAATCACATTGATTTACCAACTTTAACGCGGATCACCAGACCTGACCAATTCGTGAGGATGCTTTGCCAACTCTGTAAGGCTTGACCCTATCGAACGCACCAAGAACCAAATAGCTCAACGCATCCCAACCATGGTCCCAACCCGAATCTTTATCCGGCATGTTGGTCCCATCCTTAAACGTCAAGTTGCGCAAGCTTTTGATTGTCATCTTGCAACGTGGATGAATAAACAGACGGCGCGTGTCCTCTGCATCCTTCACCATCGCGTTGACGGCGTTCCGCTTGTCGCTTTGGCCATATGGCTTCTTATTTGGGCTGACCCAGAGCCCACGGTTCCGCAAAATGCCGTGATCCGTAATACCACCCGCTGATGTCTTGCGTGAGTTACCAGTCGGGTCAGGGTAAACCTTGATTTCTCTGTTTGGATAACGCCTCAACAGCTCAGAGCAAGCCTCATCAGTGTGTGTCTCTTTGATGTGCAACTCGTCAATGCAGTGCAGCTGATCACGACCAATCCGCTGGCAAATAATCCAGTGCATCGGTGAGACGTTGAAATCAGCAGCAACCAACAATGGTCCGCCAAGGTCTGCCACATCTTCTCTGATGTTGTGGTCATCAAAGTCAGGCACCACCCGACCAATCAGGTTGACGAAACTGGCCTCATACTCTTGCGAGAACGTACGAGCATCAAGGCTTTTCTTGGCTGCTGCCACCTCGTCAGGGCTGACCTGGCCGCCTTCGATAGTGGTGAAGCTAAAGGTTGAGCATTCTGGGTTTTGCTCTGCTTCGTCCCATGCTTCCGCAAACCAGTTCAAACCATTTGGCGTAGTAATGAACCAAGCTGGGCCTTCTTGATCTGACAGTGCAGGCCGGAGCACCATTGTCCAAGCCTCTTGCTTAACAAACGATGCCTCATCGATTACGACACCAGACAGCGA
>TARA_R100001463_G_scaffold18639_5_pt1 | contig 16230 bp, 7 predicted proteins | sample TARA_R100001463 | Tara Oceans TARA_R100001463 (sample SAMEA2622242) | marine metagenome | biome: marine biome (ENVO:00000447); feature: deep chlorophyll maximum layer (ENVO:xxxxxxxx); material: "saline water (ENVO:00002010), including plankton (ENVO:xxxxxxxx)" | depth 40 m
GGTAAAAACCGCACCGTCAAAACCCACAAAACCAGAGTGGGAAATAAAACCTAGAACATATATTATTAAAGGAAATAAACAACCTTTAACAATGACTATTCCAGGTAAACATACAAGAAAAAGTCCTTTATTGTATTTTGATCCAAAATCAAATTCACAAAGAGAACTAAGATACGCTACTAATATGAACAGTCCTTTTGTTGATGAACAAAAAGGAGAAGTTACATTAGGGCATATTACCTTTAGAGATGGAGTGTTATCGGTTCCACAAGAGAATCAAATTTTACAAAAATTATTAAGTTTATACCACCCATTAAAAGGTAAAAAATACTATGAGTTTGACGCTGTTATAGAAGCAGAAGATGATTTAGATATTATTGAAATGGAAATAGCAGCATTAAACGCAGCTCAATCAATGGATGTTGATCAAGCAGAAGCTATATTAAGAGTTGAAAAAGGTAGTGCTGTTTCTAATATGAAATCTAAAGAACTCAAAAGAGATTTATTATTATTCGCTAAACGTAAACCAGGTTTATTTTTAAACCTAGCTAATGATGAGAATGTTCAATTAAGAAACTTTGGTATAAAAGCAATTGAAGCCAGAATAATTAATTTATCTCAAGATCAAAGAACTTTCCACTGGGGCTCAAATGATAGAAAATTATTTACAGTACCATTTGATGAAAACCCATACTCAGCTTTAGCCGCTTGGTTTAAAACTGATGAAGGTGTAGAAGTTTATAAATCTATAGAAAAAAGAATATAAACAAGTGATACTAATATATTAGGGTGTCACCAATAGTGATACCCTAGTGTATTATAATTTAAATAAGTATGGCTATAAACGTAAACACTGTATATCAAACAGTCCTGTCTATATTAAACAAAGAGCAGAGAGGTTATTTAACTCCAGCAGAATTTAACAAAGTAGGTGGTCAAGTACAACTAGAAATATTTGAAAAATACTTTGAAGATTTAAACCAACAGTTGAGAGTTCCTCAAGCAGATGCAGATTATTCAGATAGAATAATGAATCTTGATGAGAAATTAGCTATATTTAAAACGTTTGGTGATGCGTCTTATAACACAGCAAGCACACCTGGGTTAGAATATTTCACACTACCAAAAATAGATGCTTATGGTGCTACTGTTGATTTTTATAGACTTGGCACTGTAATATACACTGATGATAGAGGTAATCAAATAGAACTTCAAAGATTATCTAGAACTGATTTCTACAACATAGAAAGATCTCCACTAACAAAAGCAACAAAAAGTTTTCCTACATATTTATATGAGAATAGAGGTAATCAAAATACTTCAGGAACAAGTTTAAATAGTCATTTACAAAACATCTTATTTGTAAATCCTACTAGTATTACTAGTAATATTAAAGTGGATTACATTAGAAAACCTGTTAGTCCTATATGGGGTTTTTCAACAGGCACCGCGGGTCAATATATATTTAAAGATTCTTTTTATGATCCCGCAACTGGTTTAGGTTCAAGAGATTTTGAATTACATGAATCAGAACAAACAAATGTTATATTAAGAATATTGGCTTATTCTGGAATAATAATAGAAGATCCTGCTATAATACAAGTAGCTAGTCAACAAGTTCAAGGTAAAGAAGTAAATAAAAAAAGTTAATAAATGGCAGTTATAAATGAAACCAATCAGCAGTATTACGCAGGCGCACAAGGCTTTGTAGTTAAAGAACTTTTAGGTGAAACTGATTTTACTTTTACCTTTGATACAGATTTAATATTTGGATCTTTTGATCCTAGTGATATTAACTATCAAAAAAATAATTTTAAATTATACTCCAGTATTGATGGATTGACATATAATGAATATACAAGCTCTTACACTGTAACTGGTAACACTATTTCATTAGGAGTAGCATTACCATTTGAACATGTTTTAGTTTGTCAATTAAAAAGATTAGATGGTGGAAGTTATGGCAATAGAGATGCTTACGGTTCTACTACAGAACAAAACTATGGAAGTTATGAATACATAACTTTAAATGATGTAGTTAACAATTTTATAGTAGCGTATGTAGGAGCAGGTAAATTAATACCTAGTGTTAAAAGAACTGACTTAATATTTCATGCAAAAAGAGCATTGCAAGAATTTAGTTACGATACACTTAAGAGTATAAAATCCCAAGAGTTAACTATACCACCAAGTCTAAGTGTAGTGATACCTCAAGATTACGTAAACTACGTGCGCATGTCTTGGATAGATATGCAAGGAGTACAAAGAATTATATATCCAGCTAACAACTTAACAGACTCACCTTATAGAACTCCAATACAAGATGGTGAAGGAGTACCAACACAAGATAATTTTGGAGAAAATTTACAAGGAACTTCTATAACAGAGGAAAGATGGAGAAATAATAATCCTAGTTTAATAAATCAAGAGTTTAACCAAGGTCAATACAATGCTGGTTTAGACTGGTGGGGCTATGATTGGGGTTATGGAGGTATGTGGTTTTGGGGTTACGGACAGCTGTATGGAAATGATCCTCAATACTCTCAAGTAAACGGTTGGTTTAACATGAATGAAAGAGAAGGCAAAATATCTTTTTCTAGTAATTTAGTTGGAAGATTAATAATACTAGAATATATATCAGACGGTTTAGCATATGATATGGATAGTAGAGTTCCAAAATTAGCTGAAGCCGCTATATACGCTTACTTATCTCATGCTGTATTAGCGAGTAGAATTAATCAACCAGAGTATATTATACAAAGATTGAAAAGAGAAGCAAGTGCTAAATTAAGAAATGCTAAAATAAGATTATCTAATATTAAACTTGATGAGATAGTACAAGTAATGAGAGGTAAATCTAAATGGATAAAACACTAAAATTAAATGGCGGAATTTAAAAATGTTTTTATAAAGTCCAAAATGAACAAAGATCTTGATGATCGTTTGTTACCACAAGGCGAATATAGAAACGCAGTAAATATACAAGTCAGTAAATCCGAGTCTTCAGATGTTGGTGCGCTAGAAAATGTTTTAGGTAATGATAAGATAATTAGTTTTGAAACAGTAACAGGTGAAGATGATGTAATTTGTGTAGGTTATCTAGTTTCAGAAGTAAACTCTAGTGTTTATTTTTTCCTTACATCAAACACATTAGATAGTAATCCAAACGGAGTTTACGCGCCTGGTGCTACAAATTTTATTATTGAATCTATAATATCTCAAGGCGTAGCAACAACTAATACCATATTAGTACAAGGGGCTTTTTTAAATTTTTGGGAAGGTTCACCCATATATGGAGTTAACTTGTTAGAAGATTTGTTATTTTTTACTGATAATAGAAATCAACCTAGAAAAATTAATATTAGTTTTGCTAGAGATGATTCTACTTATTACACAATAGAAGATACTATAAGCGTAGCTAAATATATGCCTTATAAAGCACCTGTGTTATGGCAAGAAATCACACAAAAAGTTATTGACGATAGTGGTACTCCCGCTGATTTAACACCGGCTTTAGGTGAATACCAAACAACTATGCAAGATGTTGTTAGTGAATTTTTACCTGACGGCACAACAAACAATCCGTATGAAGATCCTTTGTATCAAGGTGATCCGGATTATTTAGAAGATAAATTTGTTAGATTTAGTTATAGATTTAAATTTGATGATGGAGAATATTCTGTATTTGCTCCTTTTACTCAAGAGTGTTTTATACCTCAACAAGACGGTTATTTTTTATTTAATCCATCAGGAACTGACAATGATGATAACGACATGTCAGCTGCTTATAGAAGTACGATAGTTGATTTTATGGAAAACAAAGTTAATCAGTTGACTTTGTTAATTGAAATGCCTGAAAATCAAGATCCAGCTTTTCCAGGTACAAGATTATCTAATGTTACAGACTATTTTAAAATAACAGAGTTAGAAATATTATTTAAAGAATCTGATAGCACAGCTGTTTTGGTTGTAGATACAATACCTGCTAGTCAGATAATTGCGCAATATGATCCAACAGGTTTAGGTAATACATATTTATATAAATACTCTGGTACAAAACCATTTAAAACTTTACCTGAAAGTCAATTAGTTAGGGTTTATGATAAAGTACCAGTAAAAGCTTTAGGTCAAGAAGTAATAAGCAACAGAGTTGTATATAGTAATTTTCAAACTAGACACACTCCGCCAGCTGGTATTGATTATAATGTTGGTGCTGGTCCTAAACTAGCTTTTGATGTTACCACTCCAGTAACACCTGTTTCTTGGAACACAAGCATTGTTGAATATCCTAATAGCACTTTAAAACAAAATAGAAATTATCAAGCCGGCTTTGTATTATCTGATAGGTTTGGTAGAACAACTTCGACGTTGCTTTCAAATCAAGCAACTGTTTCAGCATCTACTGCATCGCAATTATCTACAGTTTATTCTGCTTATAATTTAGATCCTGCAGATGGTGGTCCAGACATAGGACAATGGCCAGGAGATGCTTTATTTGTTCAAGTTAATGATACAATTAGTGAAACACCTATTGCTCAAACGTTATACCCAGGTACTTATAAAGGGGATCCAACGCAATCAGATTATAATCCTTTAGGATTTTATTCTTGGAAAGTTGTAGTAAAACAACAAGAACAAGATTACTACAATGTTTACTTACCTGGTATATTAGCTTCATATCCTGACGATCCAACAAAAGAATTAGGTTTAACATCACACATAGTATTGTTAAACGATAATATAAATAAAGTTCCAAGAGATTTAAGTGAAGTTGGTCCTGATCAAAAACAATTTAGAAGTTCAGTGCAACTATTTGGTAGAGTAGAAAACACAGATCAAACGCCTTCTGGAACACCGTCAACAAACTTTGGTGTTGTTAATCAACAATACTATCCTTCTAGATTTTCAGATACAGTATCTACAATATCTACTGAGTTTGAACTTTTCAATGTAGATCCAACCACAGGTCCAACAACAGAACAACAGATTTCTTTTTATGAAGTAGAATCAAATCCATTAATAGCTAGAATTAGTACAACTAATCAAATAGGTCAAGTAGAACCATCATCACCACTTACTTATTCTATTTTTAATTTAGCAGTATATGAAACAGAGCCTACAGAATCAAGATTAGATATATATTGGGAAACAAGTACAACAGGTACTATAGATGATTTAAATGAACAAGTTGAAGAAACTGGAGGTCAAACTATATTTCAAACTGTAAACTTCAATTTTGAGTTTAATGAATTTTTTGGAATATTTGATCCTGCAGTAACAGGTGCTTGGGATCCAGCTGTACAAGGAACACCAGAACAACCAGGTCCAGCATATCCTTCATGTACACCAGTACCTTCAAATGGTGAGTGTGGTAGATTTAGAAATGTTTTAGCTGGTCCTTTTTGGTTTGAAGATACAACCACAACTCCAATTGTAGACGTTATAGTTGAAGGATTTACAGTAACTGATGGAGCAGGTATAGATGTAACAGCTGATTTTGAAATACTTCAAATATATGGAACATCGTCAACAGTAACTGGTCCAGGTAACTATATAAAATATGATGGAACAACTGTTCCAGCTGTCGGGTATGCACATGATTCTTTTTTATTAGTAAATAAATCATATAGATTATGGCAAACAAGCACGCCTAACTCTCAAGAGTTTGATATAGAGCTACAGGTTAGTGATGCAAGCGTACTATCACCTAGACCTATTAAAGTGTTTACATACACTCCATTAGCCAATGGAACTGAATTAGATAATTTAGATACAATTTTTGTAGGTGGTGAAAGCTTTGGTAGTGTACCACAACAGTGGGGTCAAAACCCATCTGCAAGTACACCATCGCCTCCTATTTTAGATTACGCAAAAGTTTGTCCACCTTCTCAAGTCGTTGTTGATTTTGGAACATTAGGAGTTTTAGTAAAACTATATGCTATGAATGGTGCTAATTATGGTGATCCACCATCTGTTCCATTAAGTGAAAATCAATTTGGATTACAATTTAGTTTTATTACAGTAACGCAAGGTGGAGTAGCATCAACAGATCTTCAAATAGACCCAGCAAGTGGTGAAATAACTGAAACATCTCCAGGTAGTGGAACAGGTAGATATGACATAAGAGTACAAGTTACAGGTACTGACGGTACTTTTGATGTATGTTTATTTTCTTTAGTTATAGGTGTACCTCCAGCAGATGGTTCTTTTACATTAGGAAATACAAGTTTAAATTTATTGTTTTATGATAGTGCATATGTTTTTAGTTTGCATAATGATATTTCTGTTGCTTACGACCAATTAAGCAATAGCTCTAATTCTTACCCAGGTATATATCCTAGTATTTCTAGTTTATTATCTACTGGTTCGTTTAATAATTTCATTCAAAACACGTCTTGTAATAGTTACACTTCAGGTGTGGGTGGTCCTCAAACTCTTGAAAGTCGTCAACTACCTTCATCTGGTACTGTTGGTGCAATAACTCAAGGAACAGGCTATATATGGTTGGATGTAGAAATTAATAGTAGTGGCTTTGGAGCATTTGGTTCTTACAATAGTTGTGATGTATCTTGGGCTATAGAATATAGACCAATTGGTACACCTACGTGGAGAGCGGCAATTGATATTGAAGGAAACGTATTATCTTTTAATAGTCTTTTGTCTGGACCATCTTTTACTAATCCTATACAATCTAACACAGCTCATATTGGGGCTTTAGCGAATAATTCTAGTAGTTTCAATTTAGATCAGAATTTTGGTGCTGCAACAACGTCAATTGGAACTGTAGGTGTACCAAATAATAACTTTATAAGAATGACATCGCAGAGAGGAAATACTTCTTCGGCTCCATCTTCAACAGCTGTTATGAGTAAATTTGTAGCTGTTGGAAATAGTCCAACATATGGTTTACCAGGTGCTTTTGGAGAATATAGAGTTGTTATACAGAGTATAGGTGGTGATTGTGTCACGTGTCAAGGGTGTAATTCTACAGGACCAAAAGCTATTTCTTCTTCAAATCCATTTGTAGGAGAATTAAAACATGGAGATTTCTTCTATGATCTAGGACCACAAAGAGCTTTTTCTTATCAAGTGTGTACTACTAAATTTGCAACTCAATCAGCTGCTCTTGGGTTTACAACTGGACTACCAACACAAACTTTATACGCTAGAGAACCAGTGTGTAGATATGTAAGTACGTTTTTTACAGATCCTGCTTTAACAACACCATATGTGGCTTGGCTAAATCCAGCTAATAGCTTTGTGGCGTATCAAGCTGGTAGTACTGCTGGCGCTACTTGGACTACTCCATTAGGTGGTAGTGCTTCTACATCAACCACTAAAGATTTAGCAAAAGCTGCTGAAGGCGCTCAATACGATGCAGCAAGTCCGTCTACCATTCAATCATTTAGAAGATGGGCTTGTCAAGTTAATTCTGCTACAGGAACAAAAGTAGCTGGTACATCTGTATATAATGACTAAGTAAAGCGTAGTTAAAACATGTAATCTAATATATAATGGCATTAATAGAAGTAAAATATTTTAATTCTTTTCTACTTAGAAAAAGTGTAGATTCAGCTGATCAACCACAATGGTTTGGTTCTAGAGGTATACCTACAGTAGTAGGCGGTTGGGAACAGCCACCCGGTGTTGACACTAATAATACTTTAAATTGGGCTATTGAAGAATCGAGAATCAGAGGTGGTTATAATAATACATCAACTTCTTTAGGTGCTAAAGCTTATTTAGTAGAAGATGAACCTGAAGGAAGTATTAGAGGTAACTCTATGATTTACTCTGGAATATTTAATTCTAGAACTGGAATAAACCAAACTAATCAGTTTCCTGTTGGTAGTGAAATAACCAAATCTACTGATCCATCAGATGGTAGTATACAAAGACTATACGCAGAAGATACTAATTTAATTATATTTTCTGAAAAGAAAGTAAGTAGAGCTTTAATAGATAAAGATGCTATATACACAGCTGAAGGTGGCGGAGTACCTGTTAGTCAATTAAACCTAGTTATAGGACAAATAATACCTTACGCTGGAAATTATGGTATAGCTGATAATCCAGAAAGTTTTGCTGTATATGGTTATAGAAAATATTTTGTAGATAAGAATAGAAATGCTGTTTTAAGACTATCTAGAGATGGTATTACAGAAATATCTAACTACGGTATGATTGATTGGTTTAGAGATAATCTAAGCGCTGTAGATTCAACTAGTTTTGGTGCTGGAAAAATAATAGGTGGATGGGATATATATACAAAACAATATACAGTGTCATTACAACAAAATGATGCTGCTCCAGAATCCACTTATCACACGTTACAATTTGATGAGAAAATATTAGGTTGGCCTTCTTTCTATACATTTAAACCAAGGTTTATGTTTAGTCTAGCTAATAGATTTTATAGTATTAGCAATGAGGGATCTACTCAAGATAATGTTTGGGTTCACAACGATTTAAATACTAATAGAGCAAACTTTTATTCTATTCAAGGTAAATCTAATATAACATTTGTTGTTAATCCTTCGGTCAGTACTAGTAAAGTGTTTAAAACAGTTAATTATGAAGGTAGCAATGGTTGGGAAGTTATTTCATATGTTTCTGATATAACAGGAGTTGACAGCATTGAAGTAGATTCTTTTGGACAACCAGTTTGGTTGTTACCACCAGAAACAAGAGATACTACAAATAGTATACTTAGTTATTACGAAGGAGAATATATAATAGATCCTATTCAAGCTAACCCTACTTTTGGGACACCAATATATAGGCCAGATTATGTAACTGTTTTTGGAAGCGATGATCCTCCTTATAATAAAGAATATGCTGGTTTTGTAAGAAAAGAAAACAAATACTATGCTAATCTTGTTAATGATTCTTCAGCAACTGCAGGTGAAGTTAGATTTGGTAAAGAAATGACTGGTATTAAAGCTTACTATTGTACAGTAACTATTGAAAACGACGACTATACAAATGTTGGTGGTGCAAAAGAATTATTTGCAGTTAACTCTACGTTTGTGCAGAGTAGTTAAATTAAATTAAATTAAATGGATTTTAAAGCAAGAGTATTAAAAGAAGAAGACTATAGTCTTTTAGAAACATGGTGGAAAGCCTGGGGTTGGCCATCTGTTAATAAAGCTATATTACCAGATAACGGAACTGGTGGTGTAATGATTGAATATAAAGGTAAACCAATAGTAGCTGGGTTTATATATTGGAGTAACTCAGGTTTATGTTGGTTTGATTGGGTGGTTTCTGATCATGATGGTAATAAAAGAGCTAGACCTTTAGCTATAAAGTTTTTAATAGAAACTGTAGAGCAAATGGTTAAAGATGCGGGCAAAGCTTGCATTATGTCAATAAGTAGAAGTAATAGTTTACTTAAGATACATAAAAAATTAGGTTGGTCGGTTGATGATAAACCGTCACACGAAATGATAAAAATGATAATTTAAAATAACAATATTATGGCAATAGGAACAGCGGCAGCAATAGCAGTAGGTGTAGGCGCAGCAGCAACCGCAGTGGGTGGCGCTATCCAATCGGGTAAGCAACACAAAGCTATGCGTAAAGCTAGAAATGCAAAAGAAGCCGCTAAATGGAAAGTTGAAGAACTTCAAGCTAGCAGACAAGAAATAACAAATCCTTTTGCAGGAGTAGAATCGCTATCTGGTATGGCTAAAGATTTGTCCAGTCAAATGTCAAATCCATTTGCAAGTTTAGGAGTAGCAACTCAAGCTGCTGAAATACAAATGGAGCAAAGTGATATAGCTTTAGCAAATTCACTAGACGCTATGATGGCAACTGGGGCTAGCGCTGGTGGAGCAACTGCATTAGCACAGGCGGCTTTGAGAAGTAAAAAAGGAGTAGCTGCTGGAATTGAAGCTCAAGAGGCAACTAATGAAAAACTAAGAGCAGAGGGTGAAGCTAAGCTACAGCAAGCAAGAATAAGTGAACAACAAAGATTACAATCTATAGCTATTTCAGAAGGACAAAGAGTTCAAGCTGCTGAAGCTCAAGGTAATATATTTGAATTTAACGCTCAAGAAGATAGAACTAACGCTGATATATCTTACAATATTGCTAAAGAAACCGGAGCAGCACAAAGACAAGCACAAGCTAGAGCTAATAGAGACAGTGCTACAGCTGGTATATTTACAGGAATTGGAAATATAGCTACAAGTGTTGCAACTGCTGGAATAGGGAAAGGAACTTAAAATAACAATATATGGGATATAGAATACCACCACCAGACTTTACACTACCACCTATGCAGGTTAATGTTGCAGCAGAAATGGGTAAGACATTTGCTGCTGGTATAGACAAAATAGCGGCTTTGCAAAGAGAAGAAAAACAAAAAGCCAAGAAACTTGAAAACACTCAAAATGCTTTTAAGAACGGTTTGATATTACAGCAAAATGAATTAAAGAATAGTTACTTTAAATCATTAGAAGCGGCTGGTATAAATGATGATCCAGAAAAAGAAAATGAATTATTTGATCAGTTTCAACAAGAAGTAGATACTAGAGCTAAAGCTGCTTTAGATGCTAGAATGAGAATGGAATTTGGAACAGATTTAAGTGATGAAGAAAGAGTGCAGCTAGGTCAAATCGTTACTGATTTTAAATCTTATTCTCAAAATAGTTTAGCTCAAATGGGTGGAATGCTAGCTGATGCTGATCTTGTGTTAAGCAATGATCACGTGGTAGTAGGAGATCCAATGAATGGTGAACAAATAAGTAATACGCTTGCTTTACAAAATATAAACGGTGTTAATCCTAGATCATTTGACCCTGACGCTAAAACAAGTAGAATACTAACAACTAAAGGTAATCAAAATGTAGTTACTTCTACAGTTAAAATACCTGTAAATTCCAATTATTTTAAAAATGTAAACAAAGCTGGAGGCGGTGATGGTGCGAATATAATACTACAAAATGGTGTAGATGCTGGAATTATTAAAACAGAAAATATAGATGGTAAAGATTACTATGTATTTAAAAGCGATATAAACGTCTCTAACTATTCTACTAAAGGTGGAATGGATTTAGTACAAGAAAAAATACCTACATTAAAATCTGATGACACGTTGACTGAATTAGGATATTTACAATCTGACGGCGCGTTTGCTAAAAGTTATATTTCAAAAAATGAAGTTATAACTCAAGAAATTGAAACAGATTTAAATGGTAATTCTACTGGATATAAAAAACAAGTAGGCTATAAAATTATAGACGTTGGATCTATGGTTGAAAATAAAGCTTATATAGATATGTTAAATGTTGAGTATGGTAGTATTTTTAAAGACACATCTAGATCAGAAGCTCAAAGACAACAATATTTAGTTGATATAGGTGTACCCATGAATCTTAAATCATTCAATAAGTTGACTGAAGCAGAAAGACAACAAATCGTTACTTCGGCTATAGAAAGAAAAATGTGGACAGGTTATTTTCCTGCTAAATATAAATCATCAGGTAGACTACCTCAACAAGTTCAAGTGAAATTAGATGAATCTCAAGAAGGTAAAGCATTACTAGATCAATTAAATAAAATAGGGTATAAAAACCCTTCAACAGGGGAAAATTATGAACAAGGTGACTATGCTTATGTAATTAGAGAAGAGCAAAGCAGATCTATATCTGAGGATTCTACTGAAAGAATAGATGCTTACTCTGCTTTCTTGAAAAAATCAGATGCACAAATATTGAGTGACTTAACAAGTATTCCTTTGTCGGTTTCTAATAGAGGAAGTTTTTACGCTAGAGATGGTAAAATATATTTGAACAAAGGTGGTGATGATCGTACAAACGATAAAGTAATTCCAATGAACATGTTTAGAGATGCTTTAACAACAGCTAGCTCTACAGAAAGAAATAAATAATATTATATGTACAAGTATAACGGAAACACGTATAGCTTAGAAGACTTAAAAATAGTTCTAGGTGTAGAAGAAATTACTCAAGATATTCTAGCTCAGTACGGTATAACTGAAGCAGAAGAAGAAGTTAAAATAGACCCACCAACTACAAAAGTAGATGAAGTGGGAAAGAGCAACGATGTTGTAGAAGATGCGATTGCAACATCAGACGAAGAAAGAGCATCGATGTTGGAATTAGAATTGGAGCGTATTTCATCGGAATTAGAAAAGATAGATCCATATAAAGACGCAGAAACAGTTACATATAAATCTTTTGGTGGTTATGAGCAGAAACAAATAGGTGTAGATAATGCTGCTTTAAAAAAAGAACAAAAATTAAAAGAAAAAAGAAAGAAAACAAAAGACGAACTAGAAAGAGTTTTATTTAACATAGGTCCTAATATAGATATACCAGCTACTTTAGTTAGTTCAGACGAGGAAGCTGTAGAAAAATATCTACGCCAACAAGTACCGTGGGCTAGAGTAGAACAGACAGACGCGGGTGATGGGGTTAATATATATATTGACGAAGATTTTTATGGTTTTGGTGAAGGTGAAATACCAGATTGGATGCAGAAACCTAGATCAGAAGGTGAACCTATATATATAGATTTACAACCTAATACAGAAGAAGGTAGAGAAATAGCTATTGATCAATTTAAAAGAATAAATGCGTTTAGTAATTCTTTAAGTCCAGACGCTAGAAGAGATTATACTTTAGATGTTGCTATAGCAAAAATGGAAGAACTTAAAGATCCTTCTGACTTAAATTACTTATTAAAAGGTACTGGCTACAGGATCGATTATGAAAAAACATATAAAGATTCTGGCATGAAAACAAGAGAGGAAGACGATTCTATTATGCTTCCTGAAAATAACTATGTTTTAGTAAAAGATGGTAGTACAGAGACATTAGATTTTGGAATAGAAAATGATGGTGAGCCTATTGTTGTAGCAAGTGACATAGAAGGTATAAGAACTACATTAAAAGATAATATTATAGGTAGTGAATTATATGAGAGAATTATAAGTAATAATGCTTTTGAAGCTCAAAAAGATTTTATACTAGCTAAAAACAAAGCTCTTAAAAAGGAAAAAGAAAAAATAACAAATTCCCCAGACTTTACTTTAGATTATTTTGAAGATCAATTTGAAAAAGATTTACTAGAAGCTTTAGGTTATAAAAATAAAAAAGAAGCATACCAAGATCCTAGCGTTAGACCTTTGTTAGATCACTTTAGTTCTTTAACAAAAGCTACAAGACCTGGTCCTGTACCTACTTATAGTACTAATCTAACAATGAAGCTACTTAGGTTTTTAACAGGAACTGAAGAAGCATCAGAGACAGATAAAAGAAAAAACAGAATATCAGCTTATCAAAATCTTGGGGATTTACCTGAAGATCTACAACAAAGATTAATAGATGCTGGATTTGGAGGGGATAACTCTAAGTTTTTACAAGACAATATAAAAAAATATGCTCATAACCAACTAATAAATAAAAGTGATAAAATAATAGAAGGGGTTATGAAAAGAACCGGTAATCAATCTCTTATTAGATTATCTCAAAGGTTTTTAGAAGTTGACGAAAATATTTTTAAAGAAGAGCTTGATAAAAAAGTAAAGACGGTTCAAAAAATAGATGATCAGTATAGAAAATTATTTGCTCAAAGAGGGAAAAACATTGAGAAGATGTTACCAAAAGGTGCTGAGTTTGAAATATCAACACTAGGTGGTGTTACTCAATTGAATTTAAAATACGATGGTGAATTAAACGAGTCTCAACAAAAAGCTTTTGACAAAGCCCAAGACGAATTAATGGACTTGCAGTATGTTATGGGTGTTTATCAGCAGGATTACGCGGGTACTATGCAAAACATACAAACTGAAATTGCTGAATACTATGCTCAAGGTAGAGGTGTAGATGAAGGCACGTTTGATTTTGCTGCTAAAGATTATGATTTAAGTAGTATTTTAGCTAAAGATATTAGTGATAGTTTTAAAAGTGTTTTTTTAACTGTACCCACATTACTAGGTGAAGATAGCGCTGTATTAGAACAAGAGAGAATGAATCAAAAGAATCAACTCTTTGAAACAATGATAGACTATGATGATGGTAATTTTTTAAGATATGCTATAAGAACTACTGGTCAACAGTCTGCTAATTTAACTTTAGCAATAGGTACCGCTGGTTATGGTAGCGCTATGGGTTTATCAACAGGTATGACTGCTAATGCTATTGGAATTACATTTGGTTTAACTAGTGGTACTCAAACATTTAGAGATCTTAAAACTCAGCAGGAAATGTACGACTACGCTGTGTTAAAAGGTAAGCAAGCTGATAGAGCTTTACGTGAAGGTATAATAGGTCAATATGAACATACTCAAATAATGCTTGATGTAAATAAAACTAAAGCAATGGGTAGACTTACTGATAATCAAATTATAGGGGCTAGCTGGGCAAATGGTTTTATAGAAGGTAGTATTACTAGAGTTATAGGTACTGGTCCTAACTCTATAAAACTATTAAAAGATTTTAAAGCACCAACAAAATTAACTGAAATAGGTAAAAACTTATTTAAAAGTGATGCTACTAAGTTGTATAACTTTATTGGTAAACCAATTGGTAAAAGAGTTGGTGGCGAAATTTTAGAAGAAGAATTAATATATGGTGGTCAACAGTTTGTTACGGAGTATGGTATACTAGGTAGAGACTTTGATTTAAGTAATTGGGACGATGTCGCTGTAGCTTCGCTCGTAGTTAGCGGTGTTAGTCAAGGTCCTGGAGTTGGTTATTCTGGTATAATGACATACGGCGCGACTTCAAAATATGAATCAGCTATAAATAGCCTAAGAATAAACACTCAAAATTTAAATGATATATTAGCTGATCCCAATAATAACTTAACAGATAAGCAAAGAAAAGATTTAATATTTAGTATTGCTGAAAATTTAAAAGAGCAAAGTTTAGAAACAGATAAGCTTTCTATTGATGTTATGAACTTAGGCTCTGATAATGTAAAAAGATTAATAGGTAATTCTATAATAAAACAAGACCTATTAAGACAAGCTGGAGTAACTCCTGATATGGATGATGTTCAACAGGCGGAGGTGTTAAACTCTTATAAAAAAGGTTTGAAAGAAAGTAATCCTCAAGCTTTAGAAGATTTTAATAATCAGCTAAATGCTATTGATACTCAAATAAACAATATTAAAAAGAAAGTTGAAAGTCCTGGTAGTTATAAAAGAGCTAAAGAATCTTTGGGTAATATATATAATGTATATGATGCTCAATATAAAAGAGAAGGTAGAGTTTTTGATAGTGAGTCAGATAAATTAGCAACAATTTTAGAAGACGTAAGGCAAGATATAAACACGTCTAACATAGATAAAGCTAAAGCAAATCCTGAAATAGTTGAAACTGTAGAAAATATAAGAATAGACAAAGAAGGTAACGAGCGTTATACTAAGTCTGGTGAGAGCGATAAAAGATTTAAACCTTTAAACGACGCGCAGAAAGATGCTATGTATTCTGACTTTGGTAGATTAATAACATTAAATTCTGCTAGAGGAGTTGCTAATAAAATAAACATAGAAACATCTGTACAATCTATATTAGGTAAAGATGTTAAACTACAAGTTGCTGGTTGGAACACTGAAGGAGAACTAGCAGCGTTGTTAGAAAATGAAATAAAAGATAAACAAGAAAGATTAGATGCTTTTACTAAGTTGAGAGATGGTAAAGTATTTGGTTTAATTGTTGGTAATAAAATTATAACTCAAAACGAAAAGCAAGCTCAAGAAGATTTAGACAAAGGAATTGTAAGAGCTGGTACAGTTGTGCTTCATGAAATTAATCACGCTATTGATGATGGGCGTATCAATACTCCTGAGGGTAAATTAAACTACGCAACAAACTTGTTTAAAGCTGCTAGCGAAAGTGATAATGCTCAATTAAAAGCTTTACATGAATATACCATGGATTTATTAAATGGTATATATGGACCAAGAGGGGAAACGTTTGAAAACAGCGAAACATTTAGAGATGAATATACAAAGTATCTTCAAGAACAAGCCTTCGCTTATGAGGATCAGCTTCAGTTAGAAAAAGATGAAAGCAATTTGATAAAAGCTTTTAATAGTATTACAACAAATGCTAACGCATTAAATACTCCTAAAAAAGCTTTAGATTACATGCTTGCTAATAACTCTGGATTTAGATCTGGTAAGCTTAGCAAAAAATCTCAAAACGCTTTAAAAAATAGAAAACCTACAGAAGGCTTAAAGTATTCTGAACA
>TARA_R100001463_G_scaffold23303_3_pt1 | contig 16196 bp, 1 predicted proteins | sample TARA_R100001463 | Tara Oceans TARA_R100001463 (sample SAMEA2622242) | marine metagenome | biome: marine biome (ENVO:00000447); feature: deep chlorophyll maximum layer (ENVO:xxxxxxxx); material: "saline water (ENVO:00002010), including plankton (ENVO:xxxxxxxx)" | depth 40 m
AGATAATAATCGAGCTATACAACTTTTTAGAAACATCGATGATTTTGTTGCAGGAACTAATCCAATTAATTTTAATGGAACACAAGGGTCTGGAAATCAAAAATTAAAAGTAGGACCATTAGGAGTATTGAAGGATATTGTTGTAGTTGATGGTGGAAAAGGATATACTAATAAAAAATTAATTGTTAAATCATCAGATATATCTACAAACTATAATTGGGTAGAATTTGAAAATCATGGATTTAATGATGGAGAATTAATTGATTATTCTATTGAACCTGGTAATGGAGTATCATCACCAACAGTTATATCCGGACTATCTACAGATAGAAAATATCAAATTCTTAAACTTGATGATAATAAATTCCGAGTTTGTGATGCTGGAATTGGGGGAACTATTGTTTCCAATTTTAAAAGAAAAAATTATATAAAATTTACATCTTCTGGAACAGGATATCAACAATTTAGTTATCCTAAAATTTCTGTAGATTTTAAATTTATTACTGCAGGTATTGGGGAAACATCAATAACAATAACTCCCATAGTAAAAGGATCTATAAGTTCTGTAGATTTATATGAAAAAGGAACTGGATACGGATCTTCAATTATAAATTATGAAAATAGTCCAACAGTTTCTATTCAAAATGGTAAAAATGCTAGAGTTTTACCCATAATATCAAATGGTAGAATAGATTCTATAAATGTTGAATATGGTGGAGAAGAATATTATTCAATACCGGATGTTATTGTTACCGATGCATCTAAAGCTGGTTCTGGAGCTGTTTTAAGAGCTATAGTAAAAAATAATAAATTAGATTCAGTAAAAGTAATAAAATCAGGTATTGGTTATTCGGCATCAGATACATCTGTATCCGTAGTTTCTTCGGGATTTAATCATTTCTTAGAATCTAAAGTAAGAGATTTGACAATTGTAACTAACGAAATTTTTAATTCTAGTAAACTTTTAGTTGATAATTCTGATGATGAATTGAAATATTCTGTTTGTGGATATGATGTAGATTTATTTTCAGATTCTAAAAATAAATTATCAGGTATAATTGGTTGGGCATATGATGGCAATCCAATTTATGGTCCATATGGATCAAAAAATCCAAACGTATTTTCTAATCCAACAAGGTTAATTTCTGGATATAGAAAAAATTCTACGATTATTAATGATAGACCTTCTTTAAGTGATTTTTCTGAGGGATTTTTTGTGGAAGATTATCAATATGATGGAACAGGTGATTTAGATGAACATAATGGAAGATATGAGAAAAATAAAGACTTTCCAAATGGTGTTTATGCATATCATGCAGTTGTTAATGAAGAAAGTACTCCAATATTCCCATTTTTTGTGGGAAATACTTATAGATCTAAAAAAATAAAAGAGAATTTTCAATTTGATTTTGATCAATCATATGACTTTATTAATTCTACTTTACAGAGAAATACATTCCCATATAATGTTGGTGAAAAATATGCTGATAATTATTTTATAAAAATCAAAAAAGATCAGAAAATAGTTGTAGATAAAATAACATCTGGTAACATAGAAAATACATCTATAGTTAATGAAGGAACCAATTTTAAAGTAAATGATATTATAAAATTTGATAATAGTGAAACTGAAGGTAGTGGTGTAAGTGTAAAAGTTTCTTCTATTACAGGTAAGAAAATAGAGAGTATAGATACGATAAAAGAAAAGTATAATAATTCTATTTTAACTTGGGGAGGAAATACAATACGAGTTACTCTTGAAAATGAACATGAATTTGAAACAGGTGATTATGTATCATTTTCTGGAATATCGACAGATTCCTTAAAAAGTTTAGAAAAATATCATAGAATAGTAGTTGAAAATGATGATACATCTAGACTCATATCAACTATTTCTGCTGGTGCAGCCACAACCGAAATATATCCATCATTTATTCCAAATTACGTTTCTGCTGGATCTACAATTGGCATTGGAAACGAATCATTAACAGTATTAAATGTATTTAAAGATTTAAATGTTTTAAGAGTATCGAGGGGTGTTTCAGTTATTTCCCATGCAGAATCTTCAGCAGTAAATTATAAAACAAAAAGTTTTACATTTAATAGTGAAGTTCCATATTTTAGCTCTGGTAATAACCGTAAAATTTATTTTAATGCTGCTGAATCTGTAGGAATTGGAACTGAATTGGGAATAGGATTTTCTACATCATTTATCTTTGGAGCATCTACTATTTCTAGAGAAATTCCTGTGAGAGGAATATACTTAGAAAATCATCCATTTCAAACAAATCAATTAATAAAATTAACAAATCCTGAAGATACAAGACGTATTCTATACTCTATAGAACCTAATGGTACATTAACACAACTTAATAATGGAAATTATTATGCTGTAAATAAATCCAAAAATGTAATAGGAATTAAAACCGGAATAGGTGATAATTTTGATGAACTATATTTTAGAGGATTTGGGGGATCTGGTAGTAATACTCAAAATACTGATACTTACTTTTTTGAGGAAACATTTGATCAGATAACTGCTACTGCAGAATCAATAAAAACAACTGTTTCTGTATCTACTTTCCATGATCTTAAACGAAATGACTTAGTTAAATTAAATATTGTTCCCAATCTCTCTGTTGGAATTGGAACAATAGCATCATCTGTGATTGTTAGTATAGATGATGATACGAAACATATTCTTGCAAATCCTGTAGGATTTAGTTCCTTGGGTATTAGCACTATAACGAATCAAATATCTTTAACCAATCATCCATTTAAAACAGGTGATAAAGTAAAATATAATTCATCTAATGTTGCATCTGGTTTGCAAGTTGGTGGATATTTTATTTTTAAAGTCGATGACAACACCATTAAACTTGGAGAGACATTTAATGATGTAGTATCAACTAATCCACAAATTGTTAGTATTTCGGGAACCGGAGGACAAACTCATACATTATCATTAATTAATCCTGAAATACAAGTTGTAAAAAATAATAATCTCACATTTGACTTATCAGATTCTTCTTTAAATGGATATGAATTTAAAATTTATCATGATAGTAATTTTAGAAATGAATTTGTATCTACAGGAAATACCTCCACATTTAATATTGTAGAATTCGGAACAGTTGGATCAACCGGTGCGGGTTTAACTGTTTATTTTAATAATAATTCTCCAATTTTATTAACATATAATGTAGAAAAATCTGGATACATTAGCACTTCTGACAAAGATGTTAAAAATTATTCTAGCATTAGTTTTAATACCAGTAACTATAATAGAGAATTTAAAATTCTAAATGGAGTTGGATCAACTACGTTTAATGTACATTTGGAAAATGATCCCGAAAGATTTTCATATTCTCCATCAGACTGTGATGTTCTCGAATATTCAACTACATCAAAAAATGTAAAGGGAGGCATAAATTCTTTAGATATTGTATCTTCAGGAAGTAATTATAAAAAACTTCCTAAAGTTGTTGGATCATCATCAACAATATCTGAAAATGCCATAGTTACCATTTCTTCCAAAGGAATTGGAAATATTAGAGATATTGATGTTATCACTGATGAATTTAAATATTATACTGATAATACCTTAAGACCAACAACTTTACTCCCTAGTATTGTTGAAGTAAAAAATTCAAATACTATAGATTCTATTGAAGTAGAAAGTCCAGGATTAAATTATTTTACCGCACCTAGTTTAATAATCGTAGATAAAGTCACTGGTGAAAAACTTGATACAGGATTTTTAAAACCAGTATTTAATACAAGTCTAACAGGTGTAGAAATTGTAGCAAAACCATATGGGCTTCCTGATACTGGTGTTTTAATCAAATCAATATTTAATGATAATGGATTTACTATTGATAAAGTTGACTCTTCTGAGGGAACGGAATTTACATGTACCTTAATTACTCCAACTGCTGGATTTAGTACATCTCCATTTGTAATTGGTGATGAGGTATTCATTGAAGGTATAGAAAAAATCAATTCTGATGGAACTGGGCACAATTCTGAAGATTATGGTCACCAATTCTTTAAAGTAGTATCTATCCCAGATCCTTTAGGAAATCCAAATCCAAATCCTTTTAAAGTTAAATTTGATGTAGTTGGATTATCAACAAATACTGGAATAGCAGTCACTGAATCAAACGGACTTGGAAGATTAATACCCAAAAATCAATATCCAACTTTTAAGATATCTCTAAATTCATCACCATTTATACCTGGAGAGAAACTTAATGTTAATGGATCAGAAAAAGATTTGGAAGTTGTTAGAACAAGTGATGGTGAAGTTGTTGTGTTTGGAAGTGATAGTGAAAAATTAAAAATAGGTGATGAAATTATAGGGAGAGGTTCGTTAACATCAGGAAAAATTAACAAAATATATAATAATGAAGGAACTTTTAATATAGATTTTTCATATAAAACTAATGTTGGATGGGAAGATTCGATTGGAAAATTAAATCTTGATCATCAAGTTATTCCAAATAATGATTATTATCAAAATTTATCATATTCTGTAAAAAGTAATCAAACTTGGAAAGAAATAAAATCTCCTATTGGTAGACTTGTTCACACTTCAGGATTGAAAAATTTCTCTGATACTCAAATTCCATCACAAACAAAAACTAGTATTGGAAGTACAAATCAATCGATTTCAATTAGTGATACATTTGATGAATCTAAAGTTGATATTCTTAGAGGAATAGATTTAGTCAGAGATGATGAGTCTAATGGAGAAGTTTCAAATTTCCTACAATTTAATAAAACTAGATTTGTTAATTTTATTGATTGTAGAACAAATAATGTTCTACAGATTGATAATATAAATCAACAATTCTCTAATTTAGAATCTAATCCTGATAGATTTTTAAATCTTGATACTATTGGGACAGTAGAAAAATATGATAATTACTTAGTTAGAATTGAAAGTTTTAATCATCCCGAAAAACAATTACAACTTTCAGAATTTGTAGTATTATCTAATGGAATAGATCATACAATATTCAACAAATCAGAATTGACTAATTCTGGAGAAAATTTTACAACCTTTGCTGAAGATAGATTTGGAAACTACAATATAGAAACAAATACTGAAGAAGGAACTACCTATCTTAGATTTGTACCAGATAACCCAAATGATATTGATTATGATCTTAAATTTATTAAGACACGTATAAGTCCTTACATGCTTGGTATTGGAACTCATTCATTAGGGTTTATTGATTTAACATCAGCAAATGTATTTTTGCCTAGCGGAAGTTCAACAGAGATATTTGAAAGTAATAAAAACGATGTTGACTCTGCACACATTATTACTAGAGTTTTTAACACTACAACAAAGAAAATAAATTTTGTAGAATCATACATTACACATGATGGAACTGATAGTTATATTTCTGAATATTATGTTGATGCTGGAGGTGAAAGTCTTGATAATAGAATAGGAATTTCAAGTGCTTCTATTGTAGGTGATAATTTTACATTTTCATATGTAAATAATACTACCGATAATTTAAAAGTTAATTCCAAAATAATTGGATTTGGACCATCATCTCGTGGAAATGGAGAATATAGATATTTGGCAGATCAACAAAATTCTGGATCAGAAAGAACTGCATTATATCAGGCATCTTTCAAATCTGGAGTTGGAATATCCACAATATTCTCCGGTTATCCACTCACATTTGATGCCATTAAGTGTACTGTCGAAGTAACTGCAGGTTCTTCAAAAGCTTTACATCAAATAACTGCAATACATGATGGAAATAATGCTTATTTACAACAATCTCAATTCTTAGCAAATAATTATGATTCTGTAATAGGATTAGGAACTTTTAGTGCTACACATACTTCAAGTGAGTTTACTGTTGAATTCCACCCAGAAGACATTAGTGGCACTACAAGTATTAAAACTTTTAATCAGATATTTTATAAAGATATAGATGATGATAATGATCCTGGTGTTTTAAATTATAAAAATATTACAGAAAGTGCAGAATTTAAATTTTATAATGCAATTAATGGAGATAGAATTAATAGAAAACAGTTTGATTTAAAACATAAAAATGTTGATATATTCAAAAAATCACTCAATCCAGCATCTACTATTGTTGCAGCAGCTAATACTGGAATTGGATATAGTGCATTTAGTGTTAAAGATCATTTCTTTAGAACTGGTGAAGAATTAATTTATACTCCTAAATCTACATTTGTTGGAGTTGGTTCAACTCCAATGCAATATACTATTGATGGGTCTACAGTTGGTGTATTAACATCTAGAGTTTTTGCAATAAGACATACTGACGATGAATTTGGAATTGCAACAACTAAGGCACATGCAGATAGTGGAATAGGAATTACTGTTACTTCTTTTGGGGAAGGAAATGCACATACGTTTGAGATGGTTAAGTCTAATGAAAAGGCATTAATGGCTATTGATGGTATTGTTCAAACTCCAATAGCTAACACAAATATTAAACACACTATAGCTAATAATGCTGCACCTGGAATAACAACTGATCAAACTATTTTTGCTCTCAGTGGAATTTCATCTGTAAGTATTATAAACATCCTTAAAGTTGAAGATGAATATATGAGGGTTGATAATGTTGGAGTTGGAACATTAGCAATAGGACCCATAACCCCCGGAGAAGGAAATTTCAAACTAGTAAGTGTTGAAAGAGGAGCAGTTGGTAGTTCTGCTACTGCTCATGCAAATGGAACACTTGTAGAACTTTATAAAGGAAATTATAATATAATTGATAGTAAGGTTAATTTCATTGAAGCACCTAGAGGTAATCCTCAAGGTCAGGATAGAAATGGATTACCTTTCTCAAGATCTATATTTAATGGTAGAGTTTATTTTAGAAACAATTATGCATCTAATTTCATATATGATGATATTTCCCCACAATTCACAGGAATAAAATCAGACTTTATTTTGACGATTAATGGTGAAGAAGTTGAGGGTATTGGACCGGAAGGTGGTCAAGGTGTTCTATTCATTAATGGAATATTCCAAACACCGATTACTGATAATAATCCTAATCAAAATTATCAAATTATTGAATCATCTAACAGAGCAGTAACATTATCTTCTGATTACACATTAACTGCTGGAATGGGAATAACACAGTTTAATAACCCAGATTTATCTGCTACTGTTGTAAGTGGAACTAGTTCTGGAATATCTACTTTCATTATAACAAATGGATCTTTAAATGTTGGAATAGGAAGCACATTATTTGCAAATGGTGTTGATACTAATGTACATCCAACAAATATTTCATTTGTTACTGGTATATCAACAGTCAAATTTACTGGAACATATCCTGATGATATTGAAAAAGATTTTATTAATGAATCGGATGTAAACGTAAATCAAATACCTAGAGGTGGATTACCTATATCAGTAGGATCTACTGCAGGACTTGGATATGCTCCACTGATAGGTGCAAAACTTCGTCCTGTCGTTGTAGGAGGTTCTATAGTAGATGTTGTTGGTGTAGCTACTACAGGGGCATCTCTTGGTATTCAAACGGCATTATATGATAATATAACTGGTATTTTATCTGTAACTACAACAACGGATCATGGACTTAATTTTAATGATCAAAATAAAGATCAAATAAGATTAGTTGGTTTATCATTTACATGTAATTCTGGTTCTGGAACTGTAGTTTATCCTACTGGTGGAGAAAGAGAATATTCACTGGTAAGTACACCTAGTTCTAGAATATTTGAGATTAATGCAGGAATTAGTACATTAATTCATTATTATATTGGAGGAGGAACTGTTACTCCATTCTTCCCTGATTTAAGTTTTGGATCTGGATATAATGGAATTGTTTCTGTATCTGTTGCAGTTACAGAAACTGGACATACTGGTAATCCTGCGGTTATAACCGGAACACCTGTAACATTTAATACACATCAATTTATTAGTGCTACTGCAGGAATTCAAAAATCAGGAAGTCCTGCAATTCAACCAGAATCTGGAACTACATATAATCCTTCAAATGGAATCTTATCAGTTACTGCAGCATCTCATGGATTATCTACTAATGATCTTGTAACAATTCAAGATGGATCTTTGGTATTTTCTTGTGCTCAAGATAGTTTCCAAACTTTACATCCATATCCAAGAAGCACTGATTATGTATCAGGTATTTCTACTGCAGTTACCAGAATAAATGAAGATGTGTTTACAGTATTTGTTGGAACATCTCCTGCACATGGTGGAGGGGCACTTGCATTTAATATTTCCAACGGTGGAACTGGTTATACCAATCCAACAATATTTGTTTCAGAACCATCTTACGAAAATCTTTCTATAGTTGGTATTTCTAGAAGAGCAGATGGACCGACTACTGATACTGGAGTAGGATTAAAAATTGATGCGAAAACAACTCCAAGTGCCGATTATACGGGAATAGGATCAGAATTATTTGAAATATCAGAATTTAAAGTTAGCACTCCTGGATATGGATTTTTCCCTGGAGACAAATTTAAGGCAGTTGGATTAGTTACCTCCAGATTTATAGAATCATTAATTAAAGAATTTGAAATGGAAGTAACAGAAACATTTACTGATGCATTTTCATTATGGCAATTTGGTGAATTTGACTACATGGATTCTATTAAACCATTACAAAATGGATTTAGAACTAGATTCCCATTAAGATATGAAAATAAAATAATTAGTGTTGAAGCAAATGAACTTTTTGATGTTGAACTAAATCCAATTCTTCTTATCTTTAGAAATAGAGTTATTCAAGAACCTGGAAAAACATATGAATTTATTGGAGGAACAACTATCAACTTTAAAGTTGCACCAAGACCTGAAGATGATATGCAGATTTTCTTCTATAAAGGAACTGATGGTGAAGATTCTTCTATTGTAAAAGCTCCACCAAGACCGATTGAAATTGGTGACGAAGTTCAAGTTATGGGAGAACCAAATCAAGATAAAAGATTAGTTTCTGAATTTACACAAGCAGATACTATAAGAACAAATCCATATAGAGGTCTTGGAATAACAGATGATTTTGAACCAGTTGAAGTTATAAGACAAAAATATGATTTATTAATTGATGGTGAAATTATCGACAAATCAAGAATTCTTTTAGAACCAAGAATTAATCCTGCAGCAAAAATTATTTCAGATTTTAATAATGATCAAACACAATTTTTCATAGATAGTGTTGGAAGATTATTTAACTATGAAAGTGATAATAATCCAATTAGTGTAAGAATTACTCCTGAATCTATTAATAAAGTTGATGCAGAAATAACGGCAACAGTTTCTGCCGAAGGAACAATATCAAATTTGACAATTAATAATGGTGGTTCTGGATATGAATCCGTGCCTACTATTAAAATACAAGCACCTCCTTCGCAAATAGGTGTTGGTGTTGGAACTATTGCTACTGCAACTCTTACTATAAGTAATGGTTCAGTTAATGGGTTTACAATTACAAATCCTGGTCTAGGATATTCCCAGACCAATTCACCACAAACAATTGTATCAACACCTAAAGTAATGACAGAAATAGTTAGTGGTATTACATCTATTAAGGGAAATACTGGAATTGTTACTGGAATAGAATCTACGTTAGTAGGTGCAAATAAAGCTATTAAATTCCATTTAACTCTTGATCCAAATGAAATTTCATTTGACACAGATGTTGTATTCATACCAGGTAATCCAATTTTTATCTATGATACTGAAATTGGAAATGGTGTAATTTCTATAAATTCAAGTGAATCTGAAGTAGTCGGTATTGGAACTACTTGTTTAGATAATATATACATTATCAATCAATTTAGTGTTACAGGAGAACATCCCAATCCTGTCATAGGTATTGTGACATGTAGAATTAGTAATAGCAGCGATACTGCTAGTATTCCAACAACTGTCGGATATTCCACAGATCCTATTGGAAAGTTCTCTGTAGGAATTCTGACCGGTGCAAATATTTTAAGATCTGCTTCACCCATATCTATTGGTGTTACAGGATTTACAATTAATTCGGGATTATCATCTTTTCCAACGGTTCAAAGAATTGGTGGAGAAGCAACTTTCTTTGAAACTGGAGCAATTACCAAATAGTCCTTATAAATATCTAAAAAACTATCGATATGTCCGCCGTAGTAACAGATCAGTTTAGAATTGCAAATACCACTAGTTTTATAGAATCGGTTTTAAACGATAATAATTCTTATTATGTATTTTTAGGATTGCCAAATCCTACTGTGGCAGGATTTGGTAGAACTGATGTATCTGATAATTGGCCTTTAGCACCTGTTGATAATTTAGAATATCAAACACATTATAGAGATTCTATGATGTTTGGTAAAAAAATAAATGCTGCAAATATTAGAAGGGTTGTAAAAAAATTTACTTGGATAGCTAATAATCGATATGATATGTATCGACATGATTATAGTGCTACTAATTTAGCACCTAATTCAAAAACCACTAATTTATATCGATCAAATTTTTACGTCATAAATAGTGATTTGCAAGTTTATATTTGTCTTGATAATGGATCAACTGGAACTTCCGAAAGTTCTAGTGCAAAAGGTAATAGATCTTTAATAGAACCCAATTTTACTGATGTAGAACCGATAACTCAATCTGATGGATATACTTGGAAATACTTGTTTACTATTGCTGCTAGTGATGTTATAAAATTTGATTCAACTGAATATATTGTATTGCCAAATGATTGGAGTACTACCACAAACTCCCAAATAAAATCTGTTAGAGAATCTGGAAATTCTGAAATTAATAAAAATCAAATAAAAAAAGTATACATAGAAAACCCAGGAAGTGGAGAGGGTTATATATCTTCTGGAGATACTCCTCATATACTAAACATTTTAGGGGATGGAACTGGAGCAAAGGTTAGTGTAACAGTTGAACCTACTGGTATAATATCATCTGTAAAAGTGATATCTGGAGGATCTGGATATACATATGGTATTGTTGATTTAGGTCCAATACAGACATCTGATGATAATAGCACAGCTTTAGGGAAATTAATTCCTATAATACCTCCATCAAAAGGGCATGGATTTGACATTTACAAAGAACTTGGAGCGGATAAAGTTTTAATTTACGCCAGATTTGATGATTCTACTAAAGATTGGCCTGTAGATACATCTTTTGGACAAGTTGGTATTATAAAAAATCCTGAAAAAAGTACTTCAGCAGATATTTACAAAGAAAACGAATTTTCATCTCTAGCTTCATTTAAGATTAGTGAATCATTATCAGAAACTACAAAAAATTATACTGGGGTTGGAATTACACAGACAGTTGCTGGGGGAATAGCTAGAGGATATATTGCATCTTATGATACAGATACAAAAATAATAAAATATTTTCAAGACAGATCATTATTTTTTGCAAAACCTAATGATGCTGCTTCAGGTGGTTACGATCATCTTGATACAATTGATGTATCTACACGAGCAAATGTATTAAAATTTGAAGGAAATAATAGTATAGAAATTAATGCACCAGGAAATCCACAATCTAGATCTATTGATACTAGTTTAAAGGGAGTTACAATAACTGCTAACAATAAAATTATCAATCTTGGAGTTGATTATATAAATGGGGTTTCTGAATCAGAGATAAATAAAAAGACGGGAGATGTAATTTACATTACGAATCGATCTGTTGTTCAGAGAGATTTGAGGCAAAAAGAAGACATCAAAATTGTCCTGGAATTCTAATAAAAAAAGATGACACAAAAAACTAATTTAAATATAAATCCATATTATGACGATTTTGATTCTGAAAAAAATTTTCAAAAAGTTTTATTTAAACCGGGATTTCCTGTACAGGCAAGAGAACTAACAACTTCTCAGTCCATCCTACAAAATCAATTAGAAACATTTGGAACTAATATTTTTAAAGATGGGTCAGTTGTTGTTCCGGGAGCTATCGCATATGAAAATAACTATGCCTCAGTAAAATTAAAATCTTCAAATTTTGGTGTAGATTTATCTCTTTATATTAAAAATTTTATAGGTAAAACTATAATAGGGCAAAGTTCGGGTGTAGAAGCAAATATAAAGTTTGTTTTATTACCTGAAGAAGATAGTAGAGTAGATGATGTTACAATCTATGTAAGTTATACCACTAGTGGTAATGATTTCAATCAAAATGTTTTTTCTGATGGAGAAGAATTAGTTTGTAATGAAAATGTCCAATATGGTCTTTCCACTATTAATGCGGGAGAAGTTTTTGCATCTCTAATTACAATTGATTCAACTTCAATTGGTAGTGCTGCAATTATAACAAAGGGGGTTTATTTTATAAGAGGTTATTTTGTTAATGTTAATGATCAAAAAATAGTATTAGACCCATATACAAATAATTCTTCATATAGAGTTGGATTACAGGTTGATGAAAAAATTATAACAGCAAAAGATGATTCAAGTTTGTTTGATAATGCAAAAGGATTTAGTAACTTTGCAGCACCTGGTGCTGATAGATTTCAAATAAAATTAACTTTAATTAAAAAGGATCTCACTGATAATGATGATGCGAATTTTGTTGAATTAATGCGTATCGATAAAGGTAAAATTAAAGTAATACAAACAAAAAGTGAATATAATATAATTAGAGATTACATAGCAGATAGAACTTTTGATGAGTCTGGAAATTATTCTGTAAATCCATTTACTGTTTCAATATTCAATTCATTGAATAATGGATTAGGCAATAATGGATTATATTATCCACAAGAACTTACAGAGCAGCAGAATGCCCCAGATGATGATTTGATGTGTATTAAAATATCATCTGGTAGAGCATATGTTGCTGGATATGATGTAGATAAAAATGGAACTACTATTTTAGATGTTGAAAAACCTAGAGAAGTTGGTATTCGTAGTGATGTTTCACTTGGATATGAGTTAGGCAATTTACTCAAAGTAAATACAGTATCTGGATTGCCCGTTTCGGGAAGTGTTATTCAAATATATAATAATTTTAATGGAACTGGTGATATTATTGGAAGTGCAAGAGTCTATAGTTTTAATCTTGAAGATGCTAATTATGAAAATAATTCTACTGTATGGGATTTGAGATTGTTTGATCTCCAAACTTATACTGTTATTACTCTAAATCAATCTGTTAGTAACGTTGAAGTTAGAGAAGGATCTTTTATCAAGGGTAAAAATAGTGGAGCAAGTGGATATTCTGTAGGTTCGGGTGGTAGTGCTACTATCAATGTTGTTCAGACATCAGGAACTTTTCATAAAGGAGAACAAATTGAAATTGATGGTTCTAGTGATGTTTCTAGAACTATTGGTATCGCAACGGCATATAATACTCAAAATATTAAGTCTGTAGTTGGAACAGGATTTAATGCTAATAGTGTTTTAGAAAATTTTGCAATTCCAAATGGAATTAGAATTGTAACTATTGATGATAATACCGTTCGTGCAGGTGGAAAGGAATTTACAGGATTAAGAGTTGGTTCTGTTGTTCGTTATCAAAGAGCAGGAATTAATATAGAAACATATAATAAGGTTGCCAGTATTTCTCCTGATGGACTGTCAATGACTCTTGAAGCAATTGCTACTGATATTCCTAATGTCTATGATGGTAATGTGCCAGGAGTTGGCACAACTATAGCAGTAGAAATGTTTGCCGGAGCTCCTATTGTGAGAGGTTCTGGTGAATTATTTGTTTCTCTTGCAAATAAAAATGTATCTCAGGTTAATTTAACTAATTCTGAGTTTAAGATATCTACACTTGTTACTAAAACTCCTGGTGTTGGTGGTACGGTTACTATAGGAAATGCCGACATTTCAGGTCTTACTAACTTCAGTTTTGAACCTTTTGATGCAGAAAAATATGCCGTATCTAGAAATGACAGCAACGCGATTGTATCCATTAAATCTAACACTAGAAGTACAGATGGTTCTTCAATAACTTTACGTGGTTTAGAAAATACTGCAAGTACTATTTCTGTTTCTTTAAGTAAAAAAGGTCTTATCAGTAAAGAAAAAGCATATGATCGTAGTAGAAAAGTTACTGTAAATACATCAAAAAATCAATCTTCTGGTTCTGTTGCTGATGGAAATAGTGGAAATAGTGGACTTGAAAATGGATTAACATATGATACTAATCATAGATATGGAACTAGAGTTGAAGATGAAGAAATATGTTTAAACTATCCGGATGTTGTTAAAATTATAGCAATTTATGAATCTGTAAATACATCGGATCCAACTTTTGATACATTAACATTTGATAGTACATTGAATGTTAATGGTAATGCTGTAATTGGTGAAAATATAAAATCATTAGATGGAAAAATCGTAGCTAGAATTGTTGGAAAATCCTCAGATACCGTAGAAATAGTTTATCTTTCATCGAATAAATTTGATGATTTGGATGAAGTAGAATTTGAAGAATCAAATATAAAAGGTGAAGTTAAAACTCAATCTGAAGGCAAATACAAAGATATAACAAATTCCTTTACTTTGGATAAAGGTCAAAGAAATCAGTATTATGATTATTCTAGAATTGTTAGAAATGCGGGATCGTCAACTCCATCTGCTCGATTAACAATTGTTTTTGATCATTATACAGTTCCTGCAGGAGATATTGGAGATGCTTTTACAGTATTAAGTTATGATAAAGATAGATTTAGAACTGATATACCATCAATAGGTGTAAATCCAATTAGAGCTTCTGATACAATTGACTTTAGACCAAGAGTTTCGGTATATGATCCAAGCACTGCATCTATTTCCCCATTCCATTATTCTTCAAGATCATTTGATAATTCAATTACAAAATACTTAGTTCCTGAAGAAACTTTAAGACTTGGATATGAATTTTATCTGCCTAGAATTGATAAATTATTGTTGAATAAGTATGGAAATTTTGTATACAAAAAAGGTGTCCCTGCAGAATCTCCAAAATCTCCAGTAAATGATGATAATGCAATAATGGAAATTGCAACCATCAACCTACCCCCATATCTTTATGCACCACAAAGTGCAATTATCTCTCAAAAAGATAATAGAAGATATACAATGAGAGATATTGGAAGACTTGAAAACAGGATTTCTAATTTAGAAGAATTAACATCACTTTCTCTCTTAGAATTGGATGCTAAAAGTATGCAAATTCGTGATAGTAACCAATTAGATAGATTTAAAACAGGATTTTTTGTAGATGCATTTAATGATTATAGTTTTATTAATCCAAATTCTACAATTGAAGTAAATCCTGATATGGGTGAAATTAATCCATTTATAGTTAGAAATACTTTAGCATCACAAATTACTCCCGCAGAAAGTGTAACATCTGAAATATTAGATTTTGGGAGTAATTTTGAATTGTTAGATTCTAATGTTAAAAAAACCGGAAATTCAGTAACTCTAAATTATGAAGAAGTTTCCTGGATTGAACAACCAAAAGCAACTCTTGCTGAACTAGTCAATCCATTTGAACAACCGGCATTATCAGGAAGTGTTGAACTAACTCCACAAACTGATTTTTGGAGTAGAACTGAGCAATTGGAAGGTGAAACCATACGAGTAACTGGAAAAGATAGAGAAAAAACACTGAGAAACAAAATAGATCTTGGTGAACAAACAATTGATTTGGGATCTATTGTTGTTTCTGAAACAGAATCTTCAAATACTAATACAATAAATGGTGATGGTAATAATACTTCTACCTCAGAAACATCCATAACAGATCTTGATACTATTACTGAAAGTATTGATTTAAGAGGAAAGGATAAAGATTCTATAACTTTTGGTGATTCAAATAAATGGTTTAAAAATGAATTAATTGCTTCTGGTGAAGAAGATTTTATGAGATCAAGAAATACCGAATTTAAAGGTTACGGATTTGGTTCATTTACAGAAATTTATGGTTTCTTGGATGGAATAAAACCAATTATTGTCCCCAAATTACTTGAGATAACAACAGAAAAAGGTGGAGAAACTAATGGTGCTCTAGGATCTTTTAATGTAGGTGAAACCGTATTGATATATGATCCTGTAGATACTAGTAAAATTATAGGACAATTTAGATTGTGTACACCGGACCATAAAGAAGGTCCACATTTTGGTCCAACAGAAACGTATCTATTTTCTCCATATAGTCATGGTGAAATTGAACTTCCACAAGT
>TARA_R100001463_G_scaffold88700_1_pt1 | contig 16158 bp, 22 predicted proteins | sample TARA_R100001463 | Tara Oceans TARA_R100001463 (sample SAMEA2622242) | marine metagenome | biome: marine biome (ENVO:00000447); feature: deep chlorophyll maximum layer (ENVO:xxxxxxxx); material: "saline water (ENVO:00002010), including plankton (ENVO:xxxxxxxx)" | depth 40 m
GGGAGCCGATCTGTAGGATCTGCTCCCGGCGTGCTTCTACCGAGGTTCACCACATCGAGTCCGTCCGTCGGCGCCCGGACCTCGCATTGTCATGGCAAAACTGCCTTCCGTGCTGCGCCGAGTGCCACCGCCGCCTCGACTCTGGGAAAGTCAAGCCCAAGCTCGAACCGCCCCCCAGGCCGGACGACGACTACGCCTGTTAGGGCGAATGAATGAATCGGGTGGAGTGTGTCGAGATCGCGTCCAGGTCCACCCGGCGGACTTCTCCTGGCTCAAGGACGACTTCGCAGGTCATCGCCAAGATCCCCCCTTTCCAACAGTGGTGGGTCCACCCCTCCACCTCTACCGTCTCCGGGTACGGGACGGCCACTCGCCTCCGGTAGCGGATCCTCCTCCGCTCCTGGGAGGCGTTCTCGAACTCCACGAAACCACCGCTCCACCAGTGGAGAGCGCCGTCCTCGGTGGTGTCGTAGATCCAGAGCTTCCGGGTCTCGGTGGACTCGTGCTGGATCCTGGAATCCCCGATGTGGACGACGATCGGGATAGGCTCAAGGCTTGGCGGACACCACACCCTCGGCGACTCCCTCGGCCTTCGCCTGCTTCACCCGCCTCCGTTCGCCCGGCGAGGGGACGAGGAAGCCTCCAGCGGCCCCCAAGAGCCCCGTGAGGGCTGCCGGGGCTCCGATCGCCCCGAGGCCCTCAGAGGCCGTCTGGGCGGCTCCTCGCCAGAACCCTGCCGCTCGCTCGCTCAGGCGGTTGTACATCTGGGCTTTGGCCTCCGCCACGATGGCCGCCTCCTCCAGGGCGTTGGGATCCATCGTCGGGATTGGATCCACGAACTCGTCGGTCGGGAGGGCTCGGCACCCTCCCAGGGCGAGACACAGAACTAGCAGGTACTTCATTCTTCATCCTCCTCGCGGACTTCCGCTGTTGGGGATTGGCCCTGGACCAACCGGGTGAAGGTGTCGTGGGCGAGGCCGTTGCACGCGAAGAAGTTGCCGAATGTCTCGTAATCGCAGACCGTGGTTCCCTTCTCTGTCCTGCTCCAGGAAAGCACGACCGCATCGCAACCGTCCTCTATCAGCATCCCGATCATCTCCCGGATTCGGTGCATTGTTTCGCTGTACTCGTCCTCATTTTTCATGACGCTCCTCTAATCGCTCGACACGCTCGGTCAGTCTCTCGATCGCATCTGAGAGCCGCGCCAGAGTCTTGTCAATGCGGTGCCATTCTTTCGCGATAAAGGCCAAGACGATGGGGATTGCAATGCTCCCCATACTTCCAATCACTGCGGCGATGTCCTGGACGGTCATATTTCCCCCCAGGGGGTCATTCGGTTTCGGTTGGGTCGTACGCCACGGTTTTCAGGGCCTCGGCCACCACGATCATCTCGCTCGCTTGAGCGATGAGAAGATCAATATGAGCCACATCGAGATCGGTTCTCGGTGCGACTTCCTTGTAGTTGAAAGCGAGGTCTTCGAGACTTGCACTGGTCCCGCTCAGGTTCTTGGTGATGGATGCGAATTGGTGAATCGTGTTCATAGTTGAATCCTGAACATGTAAGAAGTAGACACGGGAACGTCAGAAGGCCACGATCCAAACTGAGAAGATGCAAGGAGCGCTATCCTCGAAAACGTGTTCCAACTAATAGATGAAGCAGCGTAGGAGACTCCGCCAATCACCAGCTCAGCGCTCGAACCGTTTGGATATGCCGACACGAAATCGTTTCTTGCAGTGGTATTTGAAAACGTGAAAAATATCCTGGAATTGGTGTTTATCGTTCCTCGTACAGTGATGAAGTTCAGGTCCGACTCGCTTGGTGAGGTGGTCGGGTCATTGTCCCTCGAACCGCCTGTACCGGATGCGGAATCCGTTGTGCCTTGCGCTTCAAAGTCGAAAGACGTACCTGGAGAAGGAAAGAACATCCACCGAGAAGTCACGAGGTGTACTCCACGGAGAAGGTCACATCAGTTGCCGAGGAGTTTGATGAGATCACCAGGGTGATGACCCCATCAACCAAGACCGCGGTGTTCGCCAGTGGTGTTTGGTCCCCGCTGCTGGTGGATACGCTTGCGGTCGAAACGACCGCACCTCCGACCTTCAAGTTTGCGGTGCAGGTTCCCGATCCAGACTTGATGTAAAAGCCAGTGATCGAACGGCGCGACACTGCTCCCGGGTCGATCGTATACGTCTTGTCTGCGGCCGTCTCGATCATGCCCGTGTATGAACCTGGAACTGGGGGGAAGTCCGAGGCCGTGAGGATGACTTGCCCTGTTTGTCCCTGGACGGAGACCACCCCTCCGGTTGACTCTGCGACCCGCGACCAGACGAACGAAGACATCGCAGCGGCCCCGGCTTGGTTGGGGTGTACCCCATCGAAAAGCCATGCGTTACTAAATGCGCTTTGTGTTGAATATGTGTCTTCAATGTACCCCGCCAGGTCCACGACGACCACGTTGTCTCTTTGCGAGGCGAGAGCCTTCACGCCATCGTTGAACGTGTCTTTCTGCTGCCTTTGGTTGAGAACGTCCGAGTCGCAATCGTAGAGCGTGAGGATCACAAACTTGATCCCAGGCCTCTCGGTCTCCATATTGCTGAGCATGTCCTTAAGGCTGTCGAGCGTGTCTGCTCCGCTTCTTGCTTCAGCGCCGCTTATGTCGTTCATCCCGATGAAGACGTGCGCGTGAGTCGTGCCGAGCGCGGCCATGCGACCACCGAGTGCCGCGGCCGTGTAGTGCCAGTCGTCGGTCTGGGAGAACTCTTGTGGGGTTTCGGGGTTATTCGTGTAGGTGATTTCATAACCAACTGGTAGGTGGTTCCTTGTCCTCCACCCCCCAGCACCGAAGTATGAAATCTCCAGCCCCGCAGCATCAGTACCCCAGAAGACCGACTCGATCGTTTCATTATCGCCAGATGAGTTCCGGTCTTTTATATGGAGAGTGTTGGAACTGTTTGAGTTCGCAAAAACGTCACCGTCTGCGGTATAGCTCCGAAAAATCGAATCCGACCAATAGTCGGACCCATCCGTAAGATCGAAGTCTTCCCATCCAGCTACTTGAACCGTCGTGCTTCCGGTTTTCTCGTACATCCTGGTTTGCATCTCAGTCACGTAACCGGATGTCCCGTGTCCGATCATTTGCGCGGCCATTCGGATGCTTGTGTCGTCTTTCCCGAGCCTTCGCGTACCGTCAGCTTGCTGAAAGATGAAGTCTCCATCGGGCCATCGACTAAAAAAGGTCTCGCCCCCTCCATACGCTCTCGTCGCTTGGGATGATGACAAATACTTGAAATAGAACTCCACAGACCAGTCTTGAAACGCTGACGTATTCGATGTTCGAGTCTTGGAATAAACGCTCGTCTCGTACGGGTTCCCTGGGGGATATCCGTCGCCCCCTTGGTCGGGGTCTTCAGAGTATCCCGTTCCGCCGCCGGGTCTGTTGATCGTAGCCGTTCCCTGCGATGCGGAGACCATGACCCCGGCCCCCGCTGCCGTCATATTGAACCACGCCCCCTTCCATGCGTCGGGGCGCCACTCGAACAAAGCTCCGTGGAATAGCGTCGTGAAGTTGGTCACCCCGTTGTTTGAGATCGAGTCGCCGATGAACGAGACGTGCGCGGCCTGCTGCTTGATCTCCGCGAGGATCGACTTATCACCGTAGACGTACTCGACCCCTGGTTCTCCGGGGTCGCCGCCGCCTCCACCACTAGGAGCGCAGTATGTGACGCCGCTGTCACTGATCGTAACACCGACGTTCTGGGCAGAAGAAGAATCGACGACTTGAACGCCGACAGTCACCGAAGAATTGGTCCCGACCTGAAGGGTTCCGTCCCAGATCGAGTTTGTGTCTGCGGTCACCGCAGGAATGCTTATCGTGGCTTGACCGTTGGAGTCAAGGTTCGCTTGGGTGTCAATGCCGAGGCCGGGAGAATTGAAATAAATGATGGCTCCCGAATCGGGAGTGGGCTCGACCGTGAAGGTGACCGAAGTCGTCGCGTCGTTGCTGAGTTCAATCCTGGTCGGATTGCATGTCATCGTTGCCTCCCCCGAATGGTACGGCCTTGTTGAGTAGTTCTTGCCTTCGCTTGCACCCGCAGTCCTTGCCCTTGCTGATCTTCTTCACGGCAACCTCCACGCCAACCTTCTCGAAGACCTTTTTCACAAGGTCGCCGAGCCCCCGCATCTTCTTCGGGGCAGGGGGGGAGGGGTTGACCTTCTCGCCCATGATCCCGCTGGTTCCTGGAGTCTTGTATCCCATGTCTTTCCTTAGCAAAGGTCATCGTTAATACCGCAGCAGGAGTTGGCACCGTGCCAAACCGAGCCCGCTCCGCATTTTGCACATTGAGCTTCCGTCACCCCGTCGATGCAGTCTCCGCTTGGGTCGCAGCAGGCTCCCAGTGCAAAGTTCCTGCCGTTGTTGCATAAGTACCTCCCGCATCCTCGGTCGGTGTAAGGCGCGACAGTCGCAGAGTTCGGGGGAATCTCCGCTGTCGGGTCAGGGCTGGTTACCCCCCTGGCAAGACCCCCTTTGCAATACCAAGTACCCCCGCCATCTATAGTGCCTTTCAATGTCTTGATGGCTCCCTCGCAGAAGTCCGTGACAAGAAGGTCGTTGCAGATTCTCAGTTTCGTTGCCCGCGAAGTGGCAAGATAACCGGGTCTATCTTCCGTATCGGTTGGCGGTCCAGGGGGGCAAAGGCCATCCGAACATGCAAATGGGCTGGCGTCGTTTGCGTTGCACGCACTGTTCAACACGAACAGGTAGGCGTGGTTTGTAAATGTGCAAGGCTCGTTATCGTTGTCGCCCGTCTGGTCGTTCGTGATAAGGGTCCAAGTAAAATGAACCGAGTCGCAGTTCGCTGAATAGGTGTCTTGAGAACAGAACCCGTTTCCATCGGTTCCGCCGCATCCCTCCAGAACTCCCTGCCCGCAAGCCGTGGGGCAACCCTCGCAGACCGTGCAGTTCGGGCCGCATGTGGTCCCGTTCGTGCATGTGGTGCATTGGGGCAACGGGGCCGCAGTAAAACAGGAGTTTGTCCGGGCCTCTTGGTTCCCCTGCGGTGACTCCCAAACTTGGTAATTGCAGTTTTCGCACGAAGCAGTGCAACCAACTTCTCGCCTGATTTGCGGGGCCTCTTGCTGGATCTCTTGTCCAGACCACGCGCAGTCCGTTCCTTCGCAAGCCACCTCTGGCGTGAAGCGACAAACGTGAGTCCACCCGCCTTTTCTTGCGTTGTAGAACTGGTTTGCTACTACCTGACGGACGCCGCTGGAGTCGTAGGTAACAAGATCCTTTCGGATCAGTCTGGTCTCCGTGCTTCTTGGGCTCGACTCGCCGGGAAGCGTGGTGTCCCTCCAGTCTTTGGTCTGGAGGATGCCATACGTCGAACCGGAATGCTCGAAGTGTGATTCTTCGAGCTTCTTGGCAACGGCTGCGGGCATCGGCTTCCGCTCGTCAATTGCTCGGAAGAAGTCTTTGTATTCGTCGGAGGTAATTTTGTTTGCGTTGTACATCTCGTAGATTTCCCACGAGAAGACGGGAACGCCTGCGCAGCCATAGATCTGGTATTCCGGAACTCGGCAATCCCAGGCCGGAACCTGCTCGCAAGATTCCGACGATGCGCCGTCGTTTTTCTCGCACGCCTTGTACCACTTCTCTCGGTGAAAGACGCCTACCAGCGTCCACGCAAGAGGCTGGAGAAGAGCAGAGCCGGACTGCTCTAGTCTCTGAACGTCTGACCCGTCCCAGTAGTAATGATGAAACCCTCTCGCCGTATATGTGCTGTTTCTTCCGTCGTTGTAAATGCCCTTGAGCCACTCGTACCCGGCGTAGTCGCAGGCCGCAGTAGCCGAAAGGTTCGTTCCGTCTGGGCAAGTCCCCGTGTCGTATGACTGATAGGGACGGTCAACCGGCCTGTCCTCAATAATCTCGACCTGAAATGTCGTCAGGTTTGGGTTGTTTGAGGCGCAGACGCCGGTGGTTGGTGTTGGGTCGTCGTTCAATGGGCCAAGCAGAGTTCCGGGGGTGGAACATCCGCATGAGATGTTGCAACACGCGGGCTTGCCACCAGCGGGCTGCGGGCATTGCGGAGGCCAAAGGTTCCAAAGGTCGTATCGGTAGTCGTTCGAGGGAAGGGCGGCACCACGTCCGAAAAGACCGTCATCGAAGAACCAGCAATAGCCGCCTTGGTCCGTATCCATCTGCGAGAAGTGTTCGTATGAGACCACCAATGGTTCCGCAGCCGCGTATGACCTGGTTCCGGTCAATCTTGAAGGGTCCGTACCCGTTCCGCAATTGGGGCAGTCGGGATCGACTTGAAGGGCCAACGGTGCAGACCATGAAGGACGCTCAATCCGCAGCACGAGCTTCTCGTCTGGGCTCAAGCGACAGCACGGCGTATCCGCGTCGGATACGAAGCAGTCGGCACAATCAGCACAATCGCAACATCGTCTCATCAACAGGTTCCGTCAAACTGGTTCGGCCACTGGAACAACCATTTCATGGATTGCGGCGAGTAGAACGCCAGGACAAACGTGTCGTCTGGGCATGGCTGGAGCGAGAATCCCGATGGGAGGTTTGCAACTGTGATTCCCATAGCCACGGACCCATCGTTGCTTTTCTCCCAGACGTTCTCCGCTGCAAAGTCGGAGACGGACGAAAGCGTCGTTTCATCTGTCCAGTTCCCATAGTTGATTTCGTAGTCCCAACGGTTCAGGCCGTTGTCGTTGTCGTCCACCTGTTCCGTGCTAGAGACCACCCTCATCAGGGTGGGGCCGACCATCACGCCCATGCCGTTTCGTCGGTTCATTGCTGGAACGACTCGGAGATGTACTCGTAAACCTTGTAGGGGAACTCGGCTGCTGTAAAAACTTCCCGCTGCATCGGGTACGGGTTGACCCAGAACACATACTCGGCGCAGAGAAGGAACTCCGTCACATCAGGAATGGGGGGTGACAGGGTTGGCTGGTCTGGCCGAACCTTCGGGATGACTGGACCGCCGTAAGCCTGCGCGGGGATCTGGTCGCAGAGCTGGAAGTCGTCCGTTCTCATGGTCACCGTGACCTTGTGGTCCACGGTGTTGATCGGCGTGATCTGCACGCTCTCCACGATCCACTCGCCACGGGGCCATGTCTCGGCGGTCACTTCGTCCCACTCGTCGTCGCAAGACCTTTTCCCAGGAGTCCTTGCGGATGGCCCTTCTGTCCATTCCGTCCAAAGAGGATCCACCGTGAGTTCGGTGGCTTGTTGCGTGGCGTAGTACGGGGCTCTGATTACGAAGCTAAACGTGGCCTGAAGGCCCTCGACCGTGTAGTTCCGGGGCTGAGTGTTGATGTCGTAGGAAATGCCGCCGATGTCGCCCATCTGCACGACATCGTTGTATGGCAGGGTGCATCCAGCCGGAACAATCGGGCTCTGGCTCCACTGGATCACGAGAGTGTCACCGATCCGCCATGCTGGCGTGGTCCGGGGTCGGGAAGAAATCTTCGCCGAGACGTGGCCGGGGTTCTCGTAAGAGACCGCCTTGTAAACCGCAGAGAACTCCCACATCTTCGCTTGCTTGCTCTCCCTGGCACTCCATCCCTCGCAGACCATCGGAACCTCAACGGTCGCCCCGCTGGCGGTGGGGTCAGCAACGCTACCCGCAGAGTAGACCGTGAGAACCGGGTCCACATTGGACCCGCCCGTGGAAGTCTGGTCTATGCGAAGTGGGCGGCCAACATCAATATAGACACCGAGATCCGAGAGGTCGTTCAAAGCGTCGTTTGAGTTCTGCGCGAAGTCTTCACACACCCCGTCTCTCTTCTGGTCGTAGAAAACCATCACCTTAAAGTTCACGGTGGAGCTTTCAAACTTGCTGCCCTGGGTCTGGTCGTATGCACCCTTTGGGATGATGTACCGAGGCATCAGAAATCTCCTGATTGTGCTGGTCTTCCGGTTCCCATGAGGGCTCCGCCAACATCGTTCGAGAACTCTTGGAACACTTGCCCTACGGTCCGCACTTCTGCGCCGAGGTCGCCAAACACTTCTCGGCTTCGGGCTGCATTGTAGCGGTCGTCCTCGGATATCTGCGCTTGTTCTCGCTGGACATCCGGGCGGTTGACGTATGCAATCCGATCCATGAGCTTGGCGGTCTTCAGCATTGCCCCCCTCGCTGTGAAGGTCGCAAAGTCGTCCTCGGTTTCCGCTTGGACGGAACTTGCTTTCCGAATGACCATTCCGGCGGCAGCAGCCGTCACCCCCAGCGTGGCGAACGCCGCCCCCATGAACATCCGCATCTTGGCGGCGTCCACGGCTTTTCCGCCAGCAGAAATCTGTCCTTTAATTTGCCCCTCTTTTGCACGCATCGCCACCATTGCGGGATTAGCTACTTTGTGGGCTCCCTGGTCCACCGTCCACCGATGAAGCATCGAAGGCGTTTGCGAGCGTTTCATTTGCAAGGCAGCCAACCTTTGTTTATTTGCTTCTAGCCCTTTCATTTGCCCGCCTATCCCGGCGGCAGACTGGAACGCTGAGAGCTTGCGCTTCGACTGGTTCACGGTCTTATTCAGGTGACTCGCGTCACCCTTGATGTTGACGAACAGGTTTCCGACTGTTGCCATTACTTGCTCCAGCTAGAGATGGCTTGGACCATCTCTTCTTCCGTTTGCTCGCCGCCCTCGTCCCACCTCAAGTACCGAACCCAACTGAGGTATTCCGAGGATCCCATCGACTTTACCACGCCCAGGGTGCATCCGATCTTCGCAGCTATCCGATGCGAAGTGATGTCTCTGGGCGTTAGCCGTTTCCCGCATCGAGCCCGCAGACATCCACGGCATGGTCGTACAGTTCTCGCACCACTGACATCGGCCACTTGCGTACTTGCTCTGCGGTGGTTCCTTCGATGCAGTACGCCACGACCACCGCCATGTCTGAATCTTCTTCCATTGAGAGCATGTCTTCCGCAGACATCTCCCGGAGGGTGACCGTCTGGCCCGAAACATCGACTGTCTTTTCTTTGGGTTTGAACATCATGATGGCGACGGGACCGCAGCGGACAGCTTGGTGAACTCTGCGGTTCCTGTAACGATGCCGTCCAATTCGGCCTCGACAGAGTAGCTGTTCAGGTACACATGGACCCCCTCGGGCGGATCCGCGGAGCTTCCAATGATTGTGGTCAGCGCGCAGTCCCCGAAGTCGGTAGCCGTTCGGAGAACAAGGGTGCCACTGCTGCACGTCTCCAGAGACTCGTCAAGAGCGGTGATGTTTTGTCCAGTATTGTCGGCTTCGTAGATGAAGTTCACCGTGGCAGTGAGCGGTTCTGCAAGACCTGCAAGAACTTGTCTTCGGTCATCAGCACCAGTGGTAGCGTCAATCATGGTCCGGTCGCCACCCGAGATGCTGAATCCCGTAACGCCGAAGGTGACTACTCTTTTGCCGCCAGCAGCCGCCGAATTGTATTCGTAGATCGCGGCGAGCCTTGAACCTATGAACTTGTTTGGCATTTGTCTATCCCTTGAATCGAATGAATGAAACGGCCACCACGAAGATGCCCGGCCTCTCTCCGTCGTATGAGGCGTGGTATTCCCTGGCAAGACCCGTGACTCTCACGCAATCCTGCACCGCGAGGTGGGCGACGAGTTCCTGCCCAATCGTCTCCGCCTCTTCAAGGCTCCTCGCCAATGCGTTGGCAGTCACTTCGGTTCTGGCAACCCCCGCGAATCCGTACCGGGAACCCTCGTAAGTCTCACTGTCGAACTCGTAAACAACCGCCGGGAAGTCAACGCCGTTCGGTCGGACAAACGGAGACACCGGCGTCGAGGTCGCATCGTCCAGGAGATCGTAGATTTCGCTTGGGATGCTCATACCGTTTTAAGTGCCTCCTGTATTCCCCTGATGGCTTCCCGCTGCGCCTGGGACCGCGTGGCCTTGAATGCGTTGCGTCGGTAGCCCTTCGGAGTGTTGTAGGTCTTGAATTGCTTGTTGATTGCGCCGTCTTCAACAAGGTGGGACAGGTTGCCGTGGTATCCCTTGTCTGCCCCTCGACGAATCATCGACCGATAGAACCACCCGAACCTCCTGGTCTTCTTCCACTGGTATCTGAATGCCGCGCCCTTGGATATGAACGATCGGTAGATCCCCTGCTTCCGACCATCAAGCCGCCACTTCCACTTGTAGTAGCCTGCGGAGTATTCCCCGCTTGTCGCCTTGTCCGTGATCCTGAGCGCGCGGCGAAAGTGCTTCAGCATCTTGGTCTTGGGCTTGCCTTTGGCCTCGGCGATCTCGCCAACCTTGTCAAGAAGTTGTTTCCAATCGTCTTTCACAAGTCGCTCTCGAAGGCGTAGATGATCTGCATGCGGTTCCGCTCGTCCCAGTTGTCGATTCGCTCGACCCTGAGACGCTCTCCCCGATACTCAAGTTCCCATCCATAGTCAACGCCTGATCCGTGGCGGACAACGAACTCATAGGTTCGTCGCCCCGCCATCTCTTGCTCACCCGCGTCCGTCAGTCGCCCTCTCACGTTTCGGGCGAAGCATGGGATGACCGCCTCCTGAGTGAATGAACGAATCTTCTGGCCTACGTCGTCGGTGGACGCCGAAGGCTTGAAGAGTTTGAGCTGGAACCGCATGGCTCCAGGATCGGGACGCTTTCTTGCCATCACATATCCCCGTTTCTGTAGGACTCGATGATGGAGCGGTAGGCAACTGGAACCTTGTCGAGGCTGCACTCGTTGGCAAGCTCACGGTTCTCATAGAACAAGGCGGCGATCCCGTAGACCGCCATCTTCACCGTGGCCGGGAAGGAGGTTGAGCCGGCGGTGTATTGCCAAAGGAATGAGCATCGCGTGTATGACACGCTCGCCCGAGGCAGCTTGATGAGGTAGTAGAAAGCGTCCTTGCTTATGTAGAAGCTGTCCGTCACGACCGTTTCGGTCGCTGGCGTCACGGTTCGATCGGTCTTCGTGACGGTCGTTGTTGCGTTCTTCACCGGACCGTACATAGCACGGAAAGGCGGAACGTGGTTGTCGTGGGACTGCTTGATGACACACTCGCGTGTGAGCAATCCCGTCCAATTCTCAAACGCCACCACTGCGGCGTCGAGAGATCGCTGGGCAGCGGCATTGTCCACGCCACTGCTCAGGCGGATGTGATCGAGAAACTCCGCAAGCTGGAACGTGTGTGCATCTTGTGAGACGAACTCGATCATGTAAATGAACTCCAAAGCAAACCACTCCCGGAGCCCCCGAAGGGGCTCCAGGAGCAGAAAAGAAAGAGATCAGTCTTGCCAGATGATGGCACCGGCGGCAAAGGGCCGAAGCCATCGACCGTCCGAACGCATCCTTGTGCGGTAGACGATTTCGCCCGTGTCCGCCGAGGTGTACGGATCGACCTGCTGGCTGAAGCCGGTGCGATCGAAGATGGAATAATCCTCGTTGTGAGCGAGAATCATGGCCGTGTCGTTGGCCTGGACGGACCCACTGAGGTTGTTGGAAACCATGACGGGAAGGCCGAGGAGCGTACCGACTTCAAGCGAGCTGGCCGGAGTTCCGGTCAGAAGAGGCTGGAAGAGCGGACGCCCCTGCTCGTCAAGAACCTTCGTCAATTCGGCGAAAGTGACTTGGTTAGTCAACCATCGAAGACCGCCCCAATACTGCGCAGGGAGTCGGTTGTAGCGGAGATCGGTAAGGGCATCTACCCACGTCTTGGAAGCCGTTCCGGCTTCCCGCGAATCCGTGATGTCGATGCCGATGATCTGTGACCCAGCGGTTCCGATGCCGGGTGCCAAGATTGGCCCGAACGGAATGAAGTCTTCGATTCCAGTTTCTCCAGCTTCATCGCCACGGTACTCCCAGCAGGGGTCCGGGCCGCTCGTGCCTCCTTCGCCGGAAGCGTAGCCCCTATCCCACAAACGAGCGTGCTCCTCGTTGTGCTGAACCAGAAGCTCGGCGACCGCTCGACCGCGAGCATCCTTCATAAACTCTTCGGTGACCACGGACTTAGCCGCAGTCTTGAAGTTGTTCACTCGGACACGTTCTAGAGCCATCGAAACCTGCGGGTACGCCGCCTCTTCCGCCGTAAGCGCGACTTTATTGTCTTCGGTGCCAATCCCGAAGGTCGATTCGCCAGCCACACGGGTAGCTACTCGCTGGAGTTCCACGTCGTTGTTGTATTGGCGGGACTGGAAGAACTGGCGGATGACGGCTTTGTTGGGAAGCAGCCGGATCAGTTCAGCCTGAAGATCGACCGGAATGGCCGCCGACATATCGCCCCAGGTCGCGTTCGGCATTCCCGGAAGCGAGGACGAGGGCGAGACGCCATCGACTGCGGCAGTGTCGCCCGCTGCACGGCCTTCGACTCGAACGTCGTTGCCGTCCATGACGAAGCGATATTCGCCAGTGTAGTTGGCGTTCGCTGCACCCTTTTCGGCCTTGAAGCCGTAAGAGCCGACGCTCTTGGTCTTGGCGGACTCGTAAGCAGCACGGGCCTCGGCCGCACGGATGCTCTTGTCCATCTCGGCCATCTGGGCCGCGCCCTTTTCCAGCTTCTCGATCGACTCCACGTCGTCGATGCTGTCGTTCCGCTCCATGATCTCGTCGAGCGAGATGCGAAGCTCATCACGCTGCTCACGCAGCGATCGCAGATCGTCCATTTCAGGACTCCTTGTAGTTGCCGCGTGCGCCTGCGTAGGCTCCGGCGGTACAGATGGAAAGTTCCACAAGGTCAGCATTCCGCACCGTGCGGAGGCTGGTGGACTTTCCGTGAACCCAGTCGTCATCGTTGCACACGAAGCCGATGGAAACGCTTCCGTCGAGGTCACCCCTTTTGAGGGCCTCGCGGATGTCTTGCCTGCTTTCCGGCAGATCGGCCTCGAACTGGAGGCCGTTGTCGGATTCGGTAAACCGCAGGGTTCCGCTCTTCACGCGGGCCAAGGGAATACCTCGTTGATCGTGCTGCGTAAGCATCACGGTATCGTCGGTCCACTTCAAAGCTCCAGGGGCGATCCGCTCCTTGTACGGCCTTCGCCGATCTCGAAGCGTCACACTTGTTGAGTGGTAGGGGACCGCAACCCCCTCGAATCGGATGCCTTCATTCGTCGCCGTCAGGCGACCCGGCGAAATCCGAATCTCCAGATTCTGATTGCTCACGGTTCATCTCCGGGGGGAGTAGGTTGGGGCCAATGAGTACCTCGTCGCCACCCTCAATGGGCGGATAGCCCATCATCTCACGGGCTTCGTTACGAGTCATCACGCCGGTTTGCACTGCAATCTGCAAGGCAGCGACTTGTTCGTTGAAGTTGCCACGCACCAGTTGCGTGGTGTCAAAGCTGAATCGGTACTTCTCTCCGTCAATCCCACTTGGCAGGAGCTTGAAGGCAAGCTCGGACGCCCACGCGCTGGTGTATTGCGAGAGGCAACCATCGACATACATCCTGGACTGCTCGGCTACTTCGCTTGAAGCCGTCGCGCCAGCTTCTTGCGTATATAGAGCTTGTGGTGGCACGCCGTACAACTGCGACACCTGGTGGATTGAGAAGTTTCGGGCTGCGATCCAGTCTTGGTCGGTGAGCGACTGGCCCACCTGCTTCACATCGCTTTCGTTCTGCACGACGATCGGGCGGAGCATTCCTTCGGGGCCAGAGTGCGCCCCGATGAACGCTTGCTGCATCTTCTTGACGCCTTCACCACCCATCGTCTCTTTGGTGGTGATCGCAATTTTCCCGAGGCCCGGCATGGCAAACGCGCTTCTGCCTGCGTTCTCTTGCTCGATGCCAAGAGAGATGGCCTTGCGGCCAAGGGTGATTGGAGAATCACCCCAAAGCATTCTGCCGTAGGTCGGCATCCTGAAGTGCAAGATGTCCTTCGGGGCGATGTCGCCGTACTCTCCGGAGCGGTAGTACCACCCTCCTTTTTCCGGGTCCGGGAGCATCGTCATGTCCCAGGGCCTTACCGGGATGAGTTCCCGAACATCATCGCCCCAACGCGAGATCAAGGCAAAGGCATTCCCCCAAAGCATCATGCTCCGGGTGAGCCATCCTTTGAACTCGTAAGACGAGTAATAGGTGTTCGCGGTCTCGTTTAGGATCTCGGAAAGGTCTGGGTACTCGTCGCAAACCTCATAGTGGTCGCCCGTCTTCTTCTGAAGTTGAAGGGGAACCCTTGCGAGGTCGTTGGAGATCAACTGCAATGCCCTGACGACCGGCGTGAAACCCAAAGCTGCGAGCGGGTCCGCCAGCAAGTCGTCGGGGTTGATGGTGGGCTTTTCCCAGTTCCACCATGCGGTGCCGTCGTAGGCACCTCCGCCGGTTCCGTACTTTGTGATCCGGAAGAGCTTCCGTAGGTTTAGCTTCATACCACGATGTCCTCTTTGTTGGCGTAAGCCCCAGGCCGCTCGGCACCTTCTTTGATCAAGACGGCGGCCAACATGATCACGGCCACAATAGGGTCGATGACGCCCATGGACTGCATTTTGCACGGCCGCCGATCACCGTTGGCGTTTTCTTGCAGTTGCACGTTGGGTAGTGCGTACTCCACAACTGCATCTTCATTGAACACAATCTCTTCGTTTCTGATCATCGACTCGATCAGATAGGTTGCCGGGCCAAGACTCACAATGGTCTGCGGCAAGCTCCACATCGGAAGGTCGCCACGGAGAGGGCTGTAGTTCTCCTCGATGTCGCCCCATCCCTGGACTTCGGTCTTCATCCCGCCGAGAGCGTCGTACCCGCAACGAGCCAGGTTGGGACCAAGAGACTGGATCTTCTCCTTGACCAGTTCGTAGTTCACCTTGTGTTCGCAGATTTCCAGGTAATCGTGACGAGCCCAGTTGTCTACGAACTTTTGATAGTGCCTTTTCGCGCTGGTGACATGGGGGTCTCGGATTGCCCAGTGATGCCAATGAACGTGAAACTTGCCTTCTTTCCAGTAGCCCCATGCCATCGAGGTCAGATCGAACGACTTGCTGAAGTCTGTCGCGCAATAGATCGGGGTTCCCTCTGGGACTGCCGGGTCAAGAGGTCGGGATACATGCCGCCACTCACCTAGCTGCAACCACGGCAGCCCCGAGAGGGAGTAGGCACAGCACTGGTATCTTTCCCAGTTGTGCAAGGCATCTTGAGCCTTGTACTCGTTCAGCAGTCTCCGGTATTGCGAAACCGGAATCACATGCCCAAGGCTCGGCTGGGCTTTTTGCCAAACCGCTTCGTCTTCCGGGTCGTCGTCATCGTCGATCCCATAGAACAGACCGAACACATCGAGCTTGTCCCAGTTCTCCGGCTGGATCGCTTCCTCTGCGAGCCTGCGTCTCGTGTAGTAGTGCGAGTCGAGCCCCAGTTCAGGAGAGCCCGGCGTGGTCACACTCACCATCATCGAGTCTCGCAGCTTGGGGAGTGCCGAGATGACTTTCTGGAAGTAGTCTTCTCGACTTTCCGCTCCCTCATCGCAGACGTAGAGGATGGCCTTCGTTCCATCGAGGGTTCCCGTCTTCGAGGCCATCGGGCGGAATCTTCCGCCAGATTCTCGGCATCGGGTTTCTCGCATGGTGCATTCATACTTCGCGTTGTCCGCTTCCTCTTTGTCTTCCGATCGCCAGTCTCCGAAGGCACGAATAGCGATCTTTGTCGCAGCGTCGTACGCCTGGCGAGCCTGGTCGGTCTTGTTCGCCAGACACAAGTTGTCGGAGCCTTCCCAGTACCGAGAGACGTACAGCATAAGTACGCCCATCATCGTGCTTTTCCCCGCCCCTCTGGCGACCTCCAAAAACGCGATTTTGTAACGGATCCCTTTGGTCTCTTTGAACTTCCAACAGAGCACCGAGGAGATCAAAAAAGACTGCCATGGGAGCATCACCATTTGCTGACCAGTGAGTTCATGACCGTCTGCGACTTCCAGGCCGGAAATGAACTTGCCGAGCCTTACAAACTCGGCCTGATCAAAGTAGATGTCATCTCGTTCCAGGTCGTGCATGTGGCGTTCACACGCAAGCCGGACCCGATCGTTCACAACATGGTCGCCGCGTAGCACCTGCGCGGCGTAGATCGTGGGGTGGACGAGGGATTCAACTTCCACAGAAGCTCCTGGTTCCCCCCGGCCGCAGTTGGCCGCCGAAGCCTAAGCGTAGGCGGTCAACTGCACGGCCTCTGCCACTGTCCCTTCCGCTATGGCTCCAGGGCCAGTGGCTGGCCT
>TARA_R100001463_G_scaffold16456_6_pt1 | contig 16114 bp, 7 predicted proteins | sample TARA_R100001463 | Tara Oceans TARA_R100001463 (sample SAMEA2622242) | marine metagenome | biome: marine biome (ENVO:00000447); feature: deep chlorophyll maximum layer (ENVO:xxxxxxxx); material: "saline water (ENVO:00002010), including plankton (ENVO:xxxxxxxx)" | depth 40 m
ACTACATTTTGCACACAACTACCATCATCAACGTTTGCCCATGGGTTGTAATTAGTAGCGTTAGGATCAATACAACCAAAATAATAAATACACGAACCATCGTCATGTGTTGCTGTAGAATCATAATTAGACGATACAGTATCTGTACAACCGAATACAACTGTAAATGGGTCACCTACATATAAATCATCTATACATATATCACTATAGTACAAACTACCTGTTGTAGCTGTAAATACTATTTTAAAAGAATCTATGGCGGTTATAGGGTAATAAGCAAGTTTCCATTGGTCTCCTTGATCACCAGATATAACGCCTAGTGTTGTATACCCATTAGCGTCTATATAGCCAGCTTCCAAATCTCCCATAGTTGACCCATACATATGGTACCAGAAAGATAATACCTTACCTGGTGTTTGCGATATATCAAAAGTAGGTGTGTATGTTATAAACGTTTGACCTGGATAACCTACCCCACTAGTAGAAGCTTCTGCATAATAATATATTCCGTTACCTGTTGTGTGGTCTCCTTGTGGACCCGTTAATTGAGAACTTGTTGGCCCTTGCATTAACCACCAATCTCTATCATTAGTCGTATCTTGTTCTAACTCTAAAGTGTTTTCAAAATCATAAACCCAAGGAAAAGTATTTATTTGACTAAAACTAAATATTGGTAATAATAATAATAATAATATATTTTTCATTTTAAAAATCACTCATTAATTGTTCGTCTATTTCTTCTTGTACTTCTTCTCTTGTCGCTACCATTTTAAAACTTAAATCGGCTTGAAATCTAGCTACCTCTTCGTTGTCTTTAAATATTATAATAGTAGGTATAACCGCTATTTTATGTTTCTTTTGCAACTCTGTGTTTTTACCTATATCTACATACCCCTTAGTGTTACAGTCTTTTAAATCCATAATCCAATCAACGCCATTGCTTTCGTTCCACTCAGCGTTAAAATGCGTGACTGTTATTTGACTAAAAGACAAATTAGTCAACAAAGCAAATAATAATATTAATTTTTTCATCTATTATAGATTTTATCTTCAATTTTTTCTAGAGTTTCTTTCATTTCCTCTATATCTGATTGAGTTGTCATTATTGTTTGTCTAATCATCTGATCTTTCATGTCAAACTCCATTCTAGTTATTTCAGCTTCAGGGATTTCTTTTAATATTTCTTCTTTGAGAATATTAACATCCACTTGTACCGGTTGTTCTTTAGCCTCTTGTATTTCAGCCATCAACGAATACCACCCCGCTATTAAAGTAGCAATACCAAAACCTAGAGCTATCATAGTTTTGACACTCATTTTAAAAGTTGTATCCTCGTTTAATTCTTTTGCCATTTATACACTTATTTTTTATATATAATTACGTATTTTTTGCTTTATTTAATCGTGATAGTAACAATACCCACTTTTAGAGTTTGTTTGCATCTTACATCTTTCTTTATTAGACTTTATCTTTTTACACTGTTTTTTCTTTCCGTCTTTTCTTTTTTCTACTTTAGTGTGTATTGTACAATAACTACTTCCAGGTTCTACTTCTTTTTTACATCTATTACCACTTCCACTTATAGCTGAACAAATCCCATCTTTTTTACTTTTCTTTTTGTTTTCTTTTTCTTTTTCTAAATTTTCTTTTTCTTTTTCTTCTTTTTTAATTTTATCTTTAGTTTTCTTTTTTATTTTTTTCTCTTTTTTAATTTTTTCTCTAACTTCTTCTACTTCTTTGTCTTCAATACCAACATCCCACTTGTTCCAACCTAAAGATAAAGCTATTCTTTGCCACCATGCGTTTTCAGAATCTGCAGCACCTCGTAAATTTTGTATTTTTCTATGTAGTCTATTTAAAGGTATATTAGTAATTGCCTCTGTGCTATTTGTAACAGCATCCCATAATGGATTATCAATATCAAAAATTTCCATTTCTTTCATGACATCTTTATTCCAATCGGTAGTTCGTTCCGCACTAACTAATTTTCTAATTTTAATACTTATAGGTGGTGATATCTGTAACAACTCAGGCCAAGCTGGAGATTTAAACCACGAATCACTTTTTTGATTTTCAACAAACTTTATAACAGTGTTTTTTAAAGTAGATACAACAGCTCCATACACTCCAGTTCCTCTTAATATAGAATCTAAAGTACCGTTAATTACTCTATCTCTTTTCTTTTCAAAAAATTCTTCGTCTTGCTCGTCATCATCAAACATCATAGCAAATAAAGCTGTTTGTAGTCCGTAAAATACTATACTTTGAACAACTCCATAGTAAATTATTCTAGAAACGTTAGCAGTATCACTTTGTGCTTGAGAAGTATAACCTTTTGATATTCTTCTATTTTTTAAATCAAGCGCTGATTTTTTCATTATTCTAACGTACTGAGAAGTAACGTTTTGAAAAGCTAATATAAATCTACCTAAAACAGAGGCTTGTTGTTGAGATATCATATCAGGTCTAGCTGATTGCTGTGTAGCTTCTGCTATTTCTTGAAAATCTATAAAAGCTTTAGCTTCAGCTTCTTTCTTACTTAATCCTTGTTTTAAATATGTGTTAATTCTATTTCTTAAAAAACTAGCTCCACCAATTGCGATTGCAAAACTATCACCCATTTGGGTAGGTAAAAAACCTATATTCAATAAGTATCTTATAGCGGCTCTAACAGGTTCTTTAGATCCAGAAACTTCTCTAGCTATTTCGTTTGCATTAACATCAAATCCAGCTCCAGTTCTTCTTTGTTTTAAATAATCAGAATTAAATATCATTGCAAAGTCTGACCAAAATTGTTTTTGATTAGCAAATCTAGCTGCTGCTTTAAATATATTGTTATCTGCAAAATTCATGAAGTTAACAAAAGAAAGTTGCTGTAGTATTGCAGATCTAGCGTTAAAGAACATTGTTGCTCCAACAGAACCGTTGATCCAGTCTATCCAAGCATTGACAATTTTGTTCTTACCAGTTGGTCTATTAGTGCCCTTGGTAACGCTATAAAGCATATCTTTCAAGGCACTTTTAAAGTCCGCTCCGTATATAGCTTCTATTTTATTTAAGTTTTTCTCAGAAAATATAATTTCAGAGTTTTCTATAAATTCTTGGAAAAATTTAGCTCTACCAATTCTACCTGTAGCGTCTATTAAATCGTATTTTATACCACCTGCATCCCAATTATCACTAGGTTGTACGTAACCTTTTTCGTCTTTAGATATTCTACCTAGTTTATCTGCAAATTCTTGCATTTCAGGATCAGACTTTACAACTTCTACTAAGTTTTTTTGATCTGTTTTTGATATACCTGGAATTTTAAGTCCAAATTTATCCCACAAATAAACTCTTATTGCGTCTTCATTAGTAAAATCACCGTCAGGTATTTTCTTACCCAACTTCTTACGAACATCAGGCATTGATTTTATTAAAGCTCTATAATCATTTGCTATAGCTTGTTTAGCTGCGTTTAATTCTCTATAAGCTCTATTTAAAGGTCTTACTAAAGCTTGTTCAAAAAAGTTTCTATGTTGATTACCTTTTTCACCCCTCCCCATAAAGTTATAAAGTAATCCTATAAAATCTTCGTGTGATGGTGGTACAAAAAATCTAAACTTACCCTTACCTTTACCACGTCTTCTAGCTTTAGCTTCAGAAAATCTTTTGTTAGATTCAATACCAGATACATCTTCTAACACATCGTTAAATTCTTTGTCCATAGACTTACTGAACTTAACTCTAGCTTGTTGCACTTTAGACTTAACATCTATCTGATCTAACATGTTTTGTACAGCTTGTACGTTTTGTATTGCATCATCAGCAAAGTAAAAGTCATTATAACCTTCTGCTGCCTTATCTAATACCCATAACGCTTTAGCTTCCGATGTAGAATTACCTAGTCCAGTAATATTTTCTAATGGTATATTTAAACCATTTTCTTTTAAGAACTTTTGTATTGCAACTGCAGACTCAGCTGGTCTAGCGGTTAGAATAAACATATTTTTAGTACCAAACTTACTTGCTAACTTTTTAGCTTTATTTAACAATGGCGCTGGTTTACCATCTACAACTTTATTAAATTCAGAGAAGTCAAACTTATAATCTAATCCTAACAAATCTTGGTATGTACTAGCGTACTGCTCTGGTGTTAAAGTTCCTTCAGTTCCATCTGGTCTAGTAAATCTAATTAAAGAACTACTTGTAGCAAGTGTATCATCAAAATCTAATATACTAATACCTTTTGTAGGATTGTTAGTAGATCTAGAAAACTTAGCAACAGTATCTATTGTGCTAAGATCTTTAATTCTATTTCTTAAATTATCAGTTAAAGTAAATATACCTTTAGCCTCTTCTTTAATTAAAATATCTAATATATTATCATACCTATTTATACCACCTTTACTTTTATAGCCTCTTTCAGTAATTTGATTGTCAATATTTTTTGGTAAAACATGAACAAAAGATTTGTTAAACATATTTTCAACATTTTCTTTAGTCGTGTTTTTATTAATATAATCTATTAAAATATCTACAGTATCGTTAATAGTTATTTCATGTTCTAAGGTTAACTCACTTGATTTTAAAGTAGAATCTTCATTTAAAGTTATACCAAGTTTAGCTATTTTTCTAATAGCACCTCGTTGGTCATAAGCTATTAGCTGTATCATTGATATTTTCTCACCTTTAGTTAAATTAGAATCTAATATTTCAAATACAAAATCTCTAGCTTCTTGAGCTTGTTCGTTTACTTTTTTAACTAAATCAACGTTTTTACGAGCATTATTTTTTATATTTTCAATGTTCTCGTATAATTCAACATCTTTAAAAGTTTTACCATCATAACTAAATTGCATTTTAAAACCTTTATCAACTTCTTTTAATTTAAAATTGCCATTAAAATTACCTTCTAACAAAGTGTTTAACACGTTGTTTAACAAAAGTTCATTAGTAGTTATATTGAAGACACCAGCTGATCTAGTCGATCTAAAAACATTTTTTAGAAATTTATTTATTTCATCAATTTGTTTGTTTTTACCGCTTATTTTAGAGATAGTGTTATTAAGATAATTAACAAACCCTTCGTGAGCCATCTCTCTTATTTCTGGCATATTAGTGTCTTTAACATCTTTTATTATAGTGTCAATATCTAATATATCTGTAAAATTTATTTCAGCTAACTTAGTATCTCTTAATTCTACTTCTAAATCAAAAATATATTCTAGTTCTTGTAATATAGTTTTAGTATACTCGTCTTTTTCTATTTTAATTTTTTTATCTAAAACTGTAAGAAATTTTCTTTTAGCTTGTCTATCTGTTAAAACATTAGAAAGTTTAATAGTATTTTTTAAAACATTGTACTCTTTTGTAGATCTACTAAATTTAACATCAACATCTCTACCTATAGCAGCGGATAATTGTTGTATATCGTCTATCGCTAAAGTCTGTCCTTTTATTTCTGCAATATCTTTTCTTAATTCGTTAACTTTAGGATCTTTAGCAACTTCCATTGTAGCATCAAAAGATAAAGAACCTGCCATAGCTTTTGCTAAAGCATCTTTTCTAGTTCCTTTTAATCCAGATCTAACGCCTGTTTTAGGGTTTATAGCTGGTTGATTAAAAAAAGCTACAAATTGTTTTTCTGTAGGTATTATTTTTCTATAAAGTCTTACTGCGTTTCCCTTATCTATAACATTTATAGCTTCTTTTGGTAATAAATTTTGTTCAACAGCTGACTCTACATCTGCTTTAGATGTTAGTTCTCTATCAAAAACCGTAAATACTCTTTCGTTTTCTGGAACCATTTTTTCTAATTGCACTAAATCAGCAGTAAAAATAGCATCTACTATAAATGTTCTATATTTTTTTAAATTATTAATATATTCTTTAGTACCTAAAAAGTTTTTAATATCTTTAAATAAATAAACAGAAGCTTCGTCTCTTAATTTTCTTTGTATATTTCTTACTGAAGTACCTACTTCATAAGCCCTTAATAAAGATTTTTTAGCGGTACTTAAAACTTTATTGTATAAATCACTACCTGTTTTTATACCTAGTTGTTGTCTAAATTTAGAATACTGCTTTTCTTTTGATTTGATTTTTTCTTGTCTTGCCTTTGAAGCTTCGGATATAGACATATCTTCTTGTTCCAAAGCTTCTTGCGCAGATTCATCTGTATCTTCTATATCAAAAGTTGTTTCACCTTCTTTAGTCTTTTTAGCAGCGTCTATTCTTTTTGTTTTACCTTCTCTTTTTGCTTCTATTGCCAACTTTTTAGCGGCAACTAACTTACCAAACCCAATATTAGCCATTAAAAACTCCCCAACAGTTATTGGTTCACCAGAATCTGTTTTTCTTTTAGCGGCTGGATCGTAATTAATTAACCTATCATAAACAGCTTCAATAGTTTCTTGAAACTTTTCTTTACTTAATCCTAAACTTTTAACATAATTATTTATTGCCCCATCTTCTTTTACAATAGAATTAAATACATTGTCAAACGGCGAAGGTAAAATTTTAGATTTTCCATCAGCGCCCACTACTTTTTCTTTTGCTCTAAACTCAGCTTGTGTTTTTGCTCCCTTCTCCATTTTGTTGACAGCGGCTACGGCCTTTGATATAGACATTTTAGCTTCAGCGGTAGTAACTTCTTCACTTGTAACCTCACCTTCAGCAACATCAACTGCTCTTTGACTAAGTTTACCAGCTTGTATACTTTTTTGGTAATCTTTCATAAAGTTGTAAGTAGCTATACCACTTTCAAATTCTTTATTATATCCAAAAGCTCTAAATACATTGTGTAGGGTGTTTCTAAGTTGTGTAAAAATACCTTCGTTAAAAGTTAAATCACCTTTTGTTAAACCATCGGAATATATAGTTAACCACTCGTCAGTAGTATTTATATCTAACCCCTCACCGTCTTTACCTTCGTTTCTACGATTTATTTCAGCTTCTATATAATTTCTAGATTTTTTAGATATAGTATTTTTAAAATCGTTTATAAATTTCTTTTTAACATCTGTATCAAGGTTACTTAAGTGCTTAGTTAATATACCATGTAGTATTTCATGTCCACCAACGTTAATTTGACCTGTTTTACCTGCAATGTCTTTATTTATAACTATAGAATCTCCAATAATAAAACCATCAGCACCTTTAACGTTTTTAGCCTTACCTCCTTTTTCAGCTATTATTTTATCATAAGCTTCTTGGGCCTTATTATCGTTATCTACAACAATAACATCTTTACCTATACGTTTACCTTCGGTTTCTGCAAAAGCAATTGATTCAGATATATTAAATTGTTCTAAACTTTTTTTAGTTTGTTTTTGAAGTTCAACAACATCTACACCTTCATATTTACTAATAATATCATCAATATTTTTTTGATTTTCTTCTAGCTTAACATCGTTGTTAACTTTTCTAAAAACTCCTTTTTTATTATTGTTTTGTTCTAATATTAATCTTTCTAATTCTAAATCAATTAATTTTTCCTTGTCTTTAGAGTCTGTAATATTTTTATCTATTTCTTTACCTATATTAGCTCTTCTTTGTTTGTTTTTTACTTGAGCTTCTAAGTTTTTATTACCTACAATATTTATTCGTATGTTAGATATTTCTTCGTCCGTTAAATTTTTATCATTTAAAAAATCTACAACATCTTTTTCTGTTGCAAACGCATTGTTTATACTATATTCCGTAGGTGTTGCGGCAGCTGAAATTATATCAGCAACATTAACCACTCCTTTAGCTTCTAAAATACCTTCTAAAAATATTTCTTCACCTTTTATTTCTTGGCCAGCTGCTATTTGACCACCAAGTTCTCCAAGTGAACCACCGGTCATTTCTATAGGAGCTACAGCTAGTGGTATCCCTACTACTTTTTGTATTTTAGTTTTTGGTGTTTTCAATAATTTACCAGCTACACCTCTAGATAAACCAGCTGTAATACCTTCTACAGCAGCAATAGTTAAACCTCTAGCTAATGATCTATTTTTAATTCTTGTTACAGTTTCCTCGTTGTTTAATATTTCTCGAATATTTTCTTTATTAAACTCTTTACCACCTAACTCGTCTTTTAAAAGCTCTGTTAGTGTTAATCCAGTTTCCATAGCACCAGTTAGAGATGAAAAACCAGCAATTAAAGCACCTCCACCAGTAGTAGCTGTACCAAGAGGACCAGCAGAAAAACCAGTAGCACCAAGCGCAGCTCCAGTTCCCATAGAAGCTAATGTAACAGCAGCTACATCATCTGAGTCAAAAAACGAACCTACCATTGTAGAAAGAGAAGTAACAATAGCTTGCGGCGCATAACCTGGATTTTCGGCTAAAGCTTTCATACCTCCAAAAAATCCTCCTCCATTTTCTTCAACAGCTTTTTGATATAAAAACTGCTCATTAGTTGGGCCGTATTTATTCATGTTATTAACAGCGTTGATATAACGTTGTAATTCCTCGTCACTTGTAGAAGAACCTTTCTTATAAATATCAAAAGCCTCATCAACAGACCCAGCAGTACTCCAACCTATATTCCAAGAAGTTAGTAAGTCTTCCCAAAAACCACCATCAATAGGTTCAGGTTGTTTGACAGCTTTTGTTGCACTACCTAAAGGTATTCCAAAAGCGTCTACTTCAGAAGTAGATAATGATGCAAATATTTTGTTATCACTCATACTATATCTTAGTTTTTATTGAATTCCTCTTTTTTCTAATTCCGCGTTTAATTGCGAGGCTTTTTTCCATGTTAGAGGTACAAATCCAGTTACTTTACCTGTAAACAAATCAACTTTAACACCATCCATTGATTCTAAAATATCTTTTAAATCTTTATCATTTATTGTGTTATTAATAATAGCCATTTTAAATGGACCTGTAAGATTGTCAGCTAAACCTCCAATGGCCTCAAGAAATCCTTCTTTTACCCGACCTGTATTTGAAAACTCTTGTTCCATTAAATCATCTCTAGGACCTTTTGATTTATCCATGTATTCTTGGTTTACTTTTTTGAAAAAATCGTTTACTTCTTCTTTACTTACCCCGTAAATAGCAGCTAAACTCTCCGCAACATCTCCATCTGACAATGGTACTGCTTGTGAATTATCAGTAAATTTTACTTTATAAGCGTTACTACCACCGTATCTAAGCGGGTCTATCATTAAAGTAGCAGCAGTATAAGTAACTCCTTCTCTAGAAAACGAAGGTAACTTTATGTTTACTGTTTCACCTGATATTAAACCTTCAGTTGATGATGTTGCAGTTGTAGTCTGTGCTAAATCTGTAATTTTTGTAGCTAAATCACTAAAATCTTTGTTAAAGTTACCGGAAGATGTTTTACCACTACCACTACCACTACCACTACCACTACTACCACTACCACTACTACTAGTTGTTGTCACATTACCCTGAACTTTAGCATCAATTTGTTTTCTATACCATTGTAAGTATTGTGATTGTAAAGTTTTAGATTCTCCTAATTCGTTAGAATAACTATAAGTTACATCTCTAGATCTCATTATATCATATGCGTTAGCTATTTCTTCTTGGGTTAAATTTTCTACATCTTTAATACCAAACTCTTCAGGGTTGTTTTGTATAATTTGCTCTATAAAAGAATCTGTATTAGTGCTTTTAAGTACATCACCTTGCTGCGCTCCAAATCCGTCGAATATTAAAGATTTAATACCTTTTGGCCCAACTGAATTTATAGTACGAATAAGTGCGTTTACTTGAGATTCATATCCAGGTGTATTTACTGTGACACCGTCGCTTATAAGTTTTTGAATAACGTTTTGTACTTCTATATCTTTTTTTATTCCAAGGTTATCTATTGTTGTTGGACCATCACCTATTTCGTTTAAATCTATTACTTTAGTCTCGCCGATACCAGTAGTTGTTTGGTATTTTTTCTTTTCTTCGTCTGTTAAGTTTTCGTCTAACCAAGCTTTTTCTAATTTATCTTTATTTTTTAAATACTTATCATAAGCAGCTTGAGATTTAGGACCCCACTCACCATCAGGATCAAGTTCATTACCGTCAGCATCAGTAAACCCACCTTCAATTAAAGCCTCTTGTAGAAACTTAATATCCGTACCGTCTCCATATACCTTCTGTCCTTTTTTAAACGTGTATTGGTTTCCATCGTTATCTCTAGTATAAAAAGCTAATTTTCCTAATTTAGTATCTGTTTTTCCAAGCGCTTTATATTTATCATCTTGATAAGACCCACCTTTAAACTCATAACTGGTAGTACCTTTCGCGTCTGTCCAAACAAGTTTACCATCTTGTATTTTTATATTTTGACCATTACTAGCATATATATCCTCCCACATTCTTCTTGTGGTTGCATCCATACCTCTACTCCATTGAGACTCATCTTCACGACCATCTTGAGAGTTTCTTATTTCTAATAACTTTTCGTTAATTGCATCGAAAGCTACAATAGCATCTTGATTCTTTTCAATCCTCTTTTTTATCTCATCATATCTTTCATCGTTAATGTTTAAACGAGACAACATACGCATGTCTTCTTTAGTAGCTTGTGATATTCTTTTTATTTCATCTACAATAGGCATCGGATTACCACTTTGATGTCCAAATATAGTAGAGTCGTCAAATTCAGGTAACTTCTCTTTTAACAATGTAAATCTATTTTGAGCAGCGGCTTCTCTTTCTTGTATTAAAGTAATTGTAGGACCAAATAAATTAGCTAAGTTTTTTTGCGTACGTAAAACAGCTGCTTCACCTTGTGATCTATATCTAGCCGCCATTTTATCATAAACATTACCACTAGCAGGTTTTTCTAACGCTGATATTTGATCGTCAATTCCTGTGGTATCTATTGCTCTAGGTTTAATGCCACCCATTTTTACTCCAGCAATTTTATCTAAACTAAATTGATCTAACCCAGTTAGATTATCTTCTTTTTTATTATCTTCTGCCATAATTTATATTTTAATAACTATAAGGAATTCCACCTGTTGGTCCACTGTAACTTGGCGCATACGGAGACATACCGTAACTTGGGTTAGTACCAAACGCACCGCCAGACATATTAAACATGTCTGTCCCAAATTGACCTGATCTAGCGCCGCCCGGAGCGTACATTCCAGTAACACCACTTATAGCTTGACCCATACCGGCGGCAAATTGAGCTCTAGCTTGTCTTCTAGCTGCGTCCGCAGCGTTCATTCTATCTATACTTAAACCGTACAACATCTCTGTTCTTCTATCTTCCTTTGCTTTTTTCATCATCTCACCCTGCATTTTAGCTATATCTACTTGTGATTCACCAGTTCTTTGTAGTTGATCTATTCTAGAAGATTCAGCCATAGCTCTTTGTTTATTAACTTGTTCTTGTTGTGCTATTTGAGCAGAAGCTTGTCTAGCTTGTCCGGTAGATATATTAGCCATTTGTTGCGCTAATCCAGCAACTCCAGCTCCTCCAGCAACACCTTTTAAATTAGCCATAACATTAGCTTGGGATTGTTGTTGTTGTTCTCTTAAATAATCTGCGGCTTGTGTGTTTACAGTGGCGTCTTCGTATACGTTTTCCATACCAGCGTACGGATTAGTTAATCCTAAGTATGGATTTACAAACTCTATATCTTCAAAAGCTTTTTTAGCTGCCTCTAATTCTTTTCTAGCAGCAGCTTGTTCTCTTCTTCTTTTCTTTCTACCAAACATACTACTAATAGCGCTTATAACACCTGGAGCAACAGTAGCTATCATTTGTGCTGTAGCAGGATCTTTCAACGGCGAAGGTTTTATTGAAGAAATTTTATTAAAAGGGGATTTATATCCCACCGGTAATTTTGCCATATTATTCTATTTTATCTATTTATAGTTACACTTTTTGTGTTTTATTTACTACTAACTGTTATTTCTGAGCCTACAGCGAATAATTCTTGCTTTACAGAAGAGTTATTTGTAAATTGTACTTCTGCGAAATATCCTTTTAAACTAGATACATTTGTATAGTTATTATGCTCAGGCTTTCTAAACATAAAGAAATCACCTGCTGTAGCACTACCAACACTAGAAACTTCTACATATTTTTTACCAATAGCGGTGATATCTCCTATTTCAGTTCTAGTACCAACAACAGGAGGTGTCCAAGTTCCACCAGCGTCAATACAAAGAAGTTCTGTATTGTTATTTGATGGACGTATACTACAAGTACCAGGTGTTATCGTGCAGTAATATAACTTGTCTCCAACCTGTACTGATTCGTTTATATTTTTATCAAAGGTTATTCTATCTGGCATAATTTTAAGAATTAGTTGCTAATATAAAAGCTCTATCAATATCGTAAAATACATCTACACTATCTGTTGGGAAAACAGATACAGTCATAGTTCCCTCTATCAAAGCGTAAGCTGATGATCCATAAACACGTAAAACCGTGTTATCTTTAATTGTTTGTGCTCCAGTAACAGTTATAGGTGTTCCAGAAGCGTGAACAGCTGTTATTAAATTTGCGTTACTAGAAGTTGTTACATTACTTCCAATTATTTTACTTCCAACAGAAACACCACTAATACCATCTATATCTATAGAAGTACCACTAACGTCACCGTTGACCGTAATTGTTCCAAAGTTATTTGTTTTACTATTAGTAGATGTTACAGGAGTAACGGTTAAATCAAAACTAAACAACCCTCCAGTAGATTTAGATATTAAATCAGATCCATAAGCTCTAAATACAACAGCCTTATCATCTCCCCAGCTAGGTGTTGTAGAAAGTGTAATTGTTTTTGCGCTTCTATCTATAGCTGTAATAGTAGGATATGTTAAAACTCCCAGTGTTCCACTTTGTTCTTCATCTGAACTATCTGCTATGTCTACTAAACTCATACCAATAACTAAACCGTCTACACTATCTAAAATCATACTATTAGAGTTTGTTCCAGTACCATCTGTTTGTCCTGTCACTTTAGTGAAAAAATCTCTATCTTTAGGTTGTAACGAATCTGCTAAACTATTTCTGTTATTAGTACTAGAAGGTAATGTATATTTATATCCAAGAAAAGGAGCGTCACTACTATCTGATATTGTTTTACTTATAGACATAACTCTTTTTGATGTAGACCCAGCAGAATCATCTACTTTCATCGCAACGCTATCGTTATCAGAAAAACTACCTATTCCTACGAACTGAGCATCAGCTTGATCTGAAGAAGTAGAAAATCTAACTCCCACTTGTTTATGTTGTATTACTGACGTTGAAGTAAAATAACTATTAGAACTTATAGAATTAGATATTTCAGTTTCAAACTCAGGATATGCAAATAATAAAAAATCATAAGTTTTACCACCAGAATCAGCTGGAAGTACAACTGTTTTATTGAACGTACCTAAAATAGATATATTATTTAATACGTTTTCAGACGTAAAAGTATTAGTAAATGTATCTGTTGTAAAATTGTAAAATTTATTTGGAGATGAACTATCTTTTATCTGTAAACTAAACACAGCTCCATCGTCACCTGCTACGTTTACCGTTACATTATTAATCTTAGAAGATATTTCTGTTTTATCAGTACTAAATCCTGTTATTGTTTTCATTATATAGATGTTATATCGTTAGCAATTCCTATCCCCTGAAAATTAAAAGCCTGCGTATCTACCACGCTATCGTCACCACTAATGTAATTAAACCATTTTCCTTCTTTTTCAATAAAACTTGAAACAGTTCCACCTTGTTGATCTGTTTCAATACTATTACAAATCCAACTTTCGTCTCCATCGTAATTTAAAGTATTGTAGTTTTTAATAACAAGAGGAGATTCATTTAATAAAAACGTTATATTAGAATTAGTAGAAGTACCATAAAAACTATTTCTCGTTGAATTATCATGGTGTTTATAACATTGTCCCGCGTTAAAAGTATAATAATCTCCAGACATACTAACACCTGACTCTTGTATAAATGACTTGAAACTAGTCCAACCTTTCACGTCTTCACTATAAGTAACCGTTTGACTATGACCACTTGTATTTCCTTGTATACCGTAAGTAGTGTTGTCTCCTCTATCAAATGTTAAATTATAATCGTTTTTATAGGTATCATAACTACCAATAATATTTATGTGACTATCATCTTTAAATTCTTTTTTAAACCAATCACTCATACCAGCATCTGATATTGGTGTTAATCCATCCATAGATAATCTTAAAACAGCTCCTCTTTGTCTATCTGTAAAATAAGCTCTATAAGAATCTTTAGCAAATGATTCTGGGTTTTGTGATATACCATAATCACCAACAAAAGGATTTGCATCACCTAATACAGCGTCAGAAGCTACTAACTGCGAGTTACCATCCGCGTTGTACAAGGCGTTTTTATTAGCTGTTATACTAACTACTCTATCTTCACAAAATGCAACTAAACTTATTCTTCTTGAAAATAGTTTTTGTATACTACCGTATGTAGGGTTTAAATCTTTTGTAATCTTTTCAGCCATTATAAACTGGTTGAGATTATTGATCCCACCAGTATCGTTATATATACCAGAATATATCAACCCACTTTTTCTGTTTTCTTCTTTATACTGCTCTTGTAAGGTTGATGAAGCTCTAGCTCCGTTACTTATAAATGGTTGGTTAAAGTCATCTCTAATTCTATTAGATTCAACTCCGTTACCAAAAGTAAAACAATTAAAATATGGCAATCCTATATTTTTGTTTAACGTTCTATTTAACGCTATTTTTGTTATTTTACCAGACACTATAGTTTCTATAGTGTGAATTCCAACTTCAACATAACTTAGATCTTTTCTGTAGAATCTTAATGTAGAATCTTCAAACAACTGTGTTTGATCACTCGTGCTACTTTGTGAAGCAGATGTGGTTCCTCCAGAACCATCGTCTATATCATCAGTCAACGCAGTTAGTCCTGGATCTAATTCTACTACTCTTCCATCCCAACTTTTAACTACACAATCACCAAAGTTAGGTGTAGCAGTGTGTGAACCTGATTTGTCACATCTAACAGCTGTTCCAACAGGTGCTATCATATGTCCTTTTCTATTGTCTGGATTAGCAACTTTAGTTGCGTCTGTAGATTCTAAATCTAACTTTAATGGTATTGCGTCTGATGCTTCGTAGTAAATATCTAAATCTGTATTTTCTTTAGGTTCTGTTTCCCAAACAGCAGGGTCATCACTTAAAACGGTAGAATTTTCAGAAACATAATTTTTTATAAATTTTAAAAAACCTGGTGTTTGCGGTAAGTTACTAGCAGCACTCGCACTTAAATCATCGTTATTAGTTAACGAATAAAGAATCCTTTGTATACCAGTGTTAGTTCCATCGTAACATTCGGTATTAGGATTTTTATCTAATTCTATTATAAAACAAACTCTTCTATTGTGAGGCGCTGCAAAATCTCTAATAGCATCTGTATAATCGTTGAAATTAGCAGGTGTTCTATCGTTGGACCACTCGTGCCATTTTGCCCAAACAGAATTTCCTCGTGGAGCTATAGGATCGTCAAGTACATTTTCCTTGTTAGCACTGTCCCAAACGTAAGTTCTATTCCAAGCGGTGTGATTGTATAAATGTTTTTTAGTAACCTTTAATATTGTAAATATTGTTTCGTTTACATCGTATTCAAATTGAAACTTACTACCTATTACTAAGTTTTGAATAATCGCTTCGTTTTCAGGGTGATTATGCGTTATATCCCATTGTTTTTCGTAAATATTTGGATCTGGAGTATAATTTGGGTGTTGTATTGGATAGCTTGAAGTACTTCCACCACCACTAGTGCTATTTGAATCTGGACCAGAGTGTCTATAATCATTTTTTTGTTGGTTATAATTATGTATATGCTGAAAGTCTATCCACTTTAAAGATTGTGTGCCGAGCCAATTAGAAGCAGAAGTACTCTTCTGATGGAAATCAGTACTTGGAGCTAAATGTTCTCCAACGTGAGAAAAAGATAAGTGCATGTAGAATTCGCCACCTCCACTTCCTGTTTCTCCGTAAACGTCAGGATCTCCATGTTGACTATAAGTAGTTGCGCCACTTCTTACTTGTCCGTTAGCAAATTGCTTTAACCACATAAAATTTCCGGCGGCAGTAGAACAATATTGACCGTTAGTTTCGATAACACCCGTCATACCGT
>TARA_R100001463_G_scaffold15278_1_pt1 | contig 16062 bp, 8 predicted proteins | sample TARA_R100001463 | Tara Oceans TARA_R100001463 (sample SAMEA2622242) | marine metagenome | biome: marine biome (ENVO:00000447); feature: deep chlorophyll maximum layer (ENVO:xxxxxxxx); material: "saline water (ENVO:00002010), including plankton (ENVO:xxxxxxxx)" | depth 40 m
ATTACAGACATTAATATATATGGTGCTGCTATGGCTGATTATCCAGACTTATCTGACGCTTATATCGCCAACATTACCCATAAAAGTGAGTCTCTTACCGCAGAAGACTGCGAATCGTTACAAGAAGAAAACGATGAATGGTTTTATGAGTTAGCTTTAGAAGCAGCAAGAGAACCATTTGTAACTAGCTTACCAGAAGGGGTGTAAAATGGGATATAGGTCAGAAGTGGTAGCTGGTGTACCACTAAAAGATAGAAAAAAAGCACTAAGTATAATAAACGAATGGGATTCTGTAGGCACAGGAATGATTACTAGATTCTGGAAAAAAAATCCTGATGGCTCTGAAAGAAAACCAGAAGCATACTTTTATATGCAAGCTGATTGGTGGAAATGGTATAATGATTATCCAGATATATCTAAGTTTGAAGACTTTATATTAGCAGATGATAAAAGATTCTTAACTTGTTTAGGTGAAGATGGCGCTCATCATACTGATTATGGAGACTCATCAGACCATGATATATATGTGATGTCAACATTGGCAGTAGAAGGTGCTATCAAATGGGAAAGAAAGCAAGACAACGAAAAATGGAATAGAACATAATGATTATACTATCAGTATGGGAATGGGTGTTAAACCTATTTTTACTAAGTACGTCTGCTTTTGTATTCGTAATTAGTCTCTATCTACTAACATTACTTGTGTATATATTAGTAGATTTTACTAACTGGGTTGTAAATAAGAATCGCTCTTAAACGCACCCAAAAAACACTAGGCGAGTGTTATATCGACAAGACTCATAATCTGTCCATATAACGCTCACTAGTGTCGTTAAGTGGTGCCATAGTAGCATCTATTTACACACCTAAAGTTTCTTCTATCTTACTTTTTTGCCTGTCTCTCTTTTTAGCTCTTTCAAGTCTAGACTTCATTTGATTAACAGGTAATCTTAAAAATATTTCACCAGCTCTTTCTGGTTTATCTGAAAATTGAACAAGTTGCCTAATGCCTCTACCAAATGGAAACATTGTGTATGCTGTATAAGAACTAAACTTTTCCCAATCACCAGTTAGCAGCTCTATTGCTGCATCAGGTATTCTAGCAACAGGTGGCTTTAATAATTGTAAAGCACCTAACTTGCTACCCCAGAATGCCATATCTCTTTCACGCTTATCTCCATATAAACTATCTGCTATAGCTTGAAATGTATCTAATGGTGGTGCTAATGCTGTATCAAAAATACTAAACATAAATGCACTACCTAATGAGAACATGAACAAGTCAAGCATATATGTATCTTTAAATCTTTCATACTCTGGTGTACCATTCTTAAAACCATATAACTTAGCTTGTCTATAAAATTCTTTTCTTGTTCTTACGGAGTTCCAAACAAATAATTTAAACCTAGATAAAACCTTGCCAACTGCAGTTCTCATAAATGCAGGTCTAGCTGAGTTTTGATAAAGGAATTGAGTATTCTCTATACCTCTCATTGCCATATCAAAAACAAAGGGATCTTCGATAGAAAGTTCCCTACCTTCTACACCAAACTTCTTTACTGATTGTATTGCATGCGCAGTAAACGCATTTAATCTATTTATACGTTCAGAGTTCTGCATAAAGAACGAGCCATACTTTACCATAGTATCCATAACATTATACTTTCGTATAACTTCCATAACTCTTAAATCTGGATTGCTGCTCTTTGCTGCAGTAGTTATTTCTCTTGTAAAAGTCTTTACATTGACTCCTGCTTTCTTTAATCCTGACCTAAGTCTTGGATTAACATCAAATTCATTTTGTATAAAAGCATCTATTACACCTCTTTCTTCAAGATATTGTAATAGGTCTTTTCTATTTTTAGCAGTCTTACCATTATTAAGTTTAACAATTTCGTTACCCTTACCATCTGTTAATAGCATGTCGTATATTTTTTTATTGCTGTAACTATCAGCAAAATTTCTAATACCTGCACTACCAATAGTCATAGCACTACCACTAACTATATTAGTTGTCCATGTACCAGTATTAGCTAACAAGCTCATTAATTGATATTGAGCTTCCATTCTACCTAGTTCATGTAACTTACGACTAAAGTATTCTTTTCTTGCTTCTGCACTTTTAGGTGCATGCTTAAAGAAAGGAGCCTTTACATTTTTATTTTGATAATACTTTTCAAATATATTAACAACATTTTCATCAGATGTAAGATAGAACAAGTTTCTTTTATCTTTTAATTGTAAAGGACTTTTAGGACTTACCATTTCTGTTGAAAAATATGATTGATGTCCTAGTATACTTTGTAAATATAATTTAACATAGTCTCCCCATACCTCTATAGGATTGTTATAATCAGAACCTTTTAATTGAGCTTTCTCTGCTTTAGATACTTTATATCTTGTACTTGGATTCCTTATTAACCTATGCTTCATGTTATTAATTTCATACTGACCTTTAATAGCAGTAGCATTATTATAATAACTACTAACAAGCTTATCTAAGTATAGTTTAAATATAAAAGGACTCTTATCAAATCCTGGCATATCTACAACTCTGTTTTTTAAATTACCAACAAGACTTCCTTGATTAGTAAATTGAACATTAAGGTCTGACTCCATTAATCTACTTGGTTCTATTAACTCACCATAAGCAAAAAACTCTTCAGCTCCTGCAAGTTTATTTTCTTGCTGCCTGTTGTATTCAAGAAAAGCTTTATCAGCTCTTTGAGCTGCTATCTTAGGACTTAATCCTTTAGCTATAGCTGCTGAATATGTATCACCATATATATCATTAGCTTTGTTTTCTATAAAAGTAACAATTTCTTTTGCAGACTTTTTAGTAGCACCAAAGTTCATGTGAGGCATATAACTAGCAACGTCACGTTCACCTATACCTGTCATAAATTGATGTATCTTATCTCTATATACAAAACTATCTTTTTGTCTAAAAGCTTCTTTTTCTAATCTTGTGCCAAGCATAGTCTTACTATGTTCTAATTCATTTAAGATAGTTTCTTCCATTTTTAATTCACGTTGATAACGCTTTATTCCATCTATACCAACAGTTCTAATTACTTCTGGTTTATTTATATTGTTGTTATCAATTACAGTTCTTCTAAAATGTTGTAAATCCATTTTACCATCTGCATTCCATCTCATGTATTTATTTAATACTCCACCAGTAGCTCTATACCATGACTGGAAATCTTTATCCATTACCCATGTACCATCTGCATCTGTTGCCTTAATACCTTTAGAATCTTTTGTATAAATTAAATCATGCATTCCTTTAAAAAATTCTGTAACAGGTTTGTTTAATGCTTCTAACTGAGCCATTCTTTTAGGGTCATTAGGAACAATACCTTTTTCTCTAAATTCAAATAGCTCTTCAACAAGCTTGGCTCTATCTTCTGTGCCATACTTGTTTAATTCTTTTTCAATCTTATTGTAATATTTATTTTCGTAAAATACTATATCCTTACTAATATTTCTTTCGTTAGCTCCATGATACCTAGATATTTCTCCTATAGGACTTGTAAAGTGAAATACAGGTTTTCTAATGTAATCAGCACCGCCTACATCTACAGGAGCAAAATATTGAAAGTATCTATTAATAATACCTTTGGTAGCCATCTTTTCATCAGTAAAACGAGGATCCATATACCAATAACGTAATTTAAATAACAATCTACTAGGGTCTTGTATACCTTTAAAATATCTATTTATAGCAACAATATCTTCTAGTGTCATAGTACTAGCTTCTCTGTACTTACCACCACCAGATAATATACCTGTAAAATATTCAAACCATTGTTCAAAGTTTTCTTTAATAACTCTATGTCTGTTGAGATTCTTTCTAAACTGCTGTACTTCTTTATAACCAGCATCGTTAATAGCTAAACCTTCTATAGCTTTAGATGTAGCTAATTCAGTTAAGGTTTCATATTGAGGTTTATCCATTAAAGCTAATTCTGCTTTAGGTGGATTAAACAAATCAAATTGATTAGGGTCTACTTTCTTAGGTTTAGACTTAGGAGGAGTGTTTTCATTTATTAAATCTTCAGTAGTCTTCATTGCTAATTCTTTTAATGTAGATATATCTTTTACTTCAACATCTAACATCATGTTCTCTTTGTCAACACCTCTATTAAATATCTCTTCCATCTTACCATAAAATTCTTTTTTAGTTTCAAATGGAATATTTCTAGCACTATGTATATCTTTATATATTTGATTGTGTCCATAGAAACCAGATGTTTTCTTAGATGTTATAGGACTTAATAATAATGTATGCCAATATTTGATTAAAGGTTGTGGATTAAAATTATTATCTACTGCCAAATCTAAAAGCTCTTCAGATGTGTTTCGTATTTGTCTTTCTAAATTTTCTAATACTCCATCTTTATCTAAACGTACACTTCCTTGTAATTCTTCTTTAATCTTTTTATTACGTTCTATTAATCTAGGAATCAATTCTTTTATTGCATTCCCTTTAACTCCTGCAGCATCAATTGCTGCATGTAAATCTATAAAGTTTTTATGTAGCAATTCTATTGTAGAAAAATGTGCTAATCCTTTACCTATATTATCAAATGCAAAACTATATTGAGATATTCTAGGGTCTAATTTGCCTCTTGGATTCATATCAAAATTAAATTCTTTTGATAGAATGCCTAGATGTGTTTCTATAAACTTCATTAATTCTTTGCTACCAACAAATCTTAAATTTTTTGCTGCTTGTTGCTGCACAGGTAAATTTTCTACTAGATTTTTATATGCTCTAGTAATAATAGGAAAGCTAAATGATTCTATATTTAAACCAGAGTTTTCCATGCGTTTTACCAAAGCTGGAACCATACCTGTTAATCCATGCTTTTTAATATTGACATTTGTTCTAGTTAACAATCTACCTAAATCAAATATATCTAATGCTTGTCCTGTTCCAAATCTACTTTTATTAAGTATAGCTTTACCATCTGCATCTGGTCTTCTAACTATAGAGTATGTTATATCTTTATCTTTAGTTAAGACTCTTTCACCTACTTCTATATCTAACTTAGCAATTTCTTTAGGTGTTAACTCTAAAAGAACAAGACCATTCTTATCAATCCAAGGCTTATCTTTTAAAATACTCCAAGAAATATTTCTTACACTAGAAGCTGGTTTAACTACTCTTAATGCATCTAGTATCGTAGAAAATGGAGTGTTAATAGCCTTGCTTTTTAATTGACTATATCCAAAATAATCTTTTGGTAATTTAATATCTGAACCATTACGTTTTACTAAATCAAGCTCACCTGTTTTAGGATTAGCTTTATATACTTTCATATCAAATAATGAATCAAATAAAACTCTTGTATGTGCAACAGAAGGCTTTATTGTAGGGTCTGTACTAGCATCTGCTGATTTATTTACAACTGCTGTACCAAGGTCTCTAAAGAATTGCATTCTGTCAACTCCCATAACCTTACCTTTTTTAACTTTTATATTAGCAACAAAAGTTTGCCCACCATCTTCAAATGTAAAATCAACACTATTATTATTTTTAAGTATGTAATCAGAAAAGTTTTGCATTGCAATCTTAGCATTTAAACTACCACCCATCCCCTGCTTTGCAGAATAAGCCATCTGTGATGCTCTTAATCTATAAGCTGGATTATACATAAACATTTGATATTCTACATCTTCAGCTACATTATATCCTTTATCACCTTCTTTTTTATTGTAACCTTTAAATCTTTGTACTTCTGTAGCATCTAAATCTGCGTTAGAAAATATCCTATCTATTTCTTTAGCATAGTCACTAGGAGTACCATCTTTATTTTCCCACGCTGCTCTTTCATCTTTTACTTCAACAAATTTCTTTCTTAAATCATTACTGATTCCTTGATAGAGTTTGATACTGTCTGAATCTTTGTCTGCACCTCCAAGGTATTTATTATCCTTATGGTGCGTGAACGAGCCAGAGCCTCTCTGCCCTGTAAAACCCCTAAAGCGTAACTGCCTTGTACCAGAAACACTATCAGCAGGGATGCGAATAGCGAGGAGCATAAATGTCTTATCCCATTCTTTAAAGTCCTTTCTGGATTTATTCCCAACATACTGCTCCCAAGCTTCGCCCAAATTGACTCGCTTGTCGATAGTTTCCATAGTAGCTTTGCTATCAGTTTTTTGTGCATTCTTTAGTTTCCTTTGGTATATAGCTTCTAAATCTTTTTCTGGTATGTATTTAGTTTCAATAGGCATTCTTTTAAACATATTGTCTAAATACAAATCTCCCTCTTGTAATCCCTTAACTTTCTTTTGTACGTACTCTGGGTCTATAATAATACTATTACCCTTGTATGTAACTAATTGGTCTGGTGTAAATGCTTTTAACCAAGACTTACCACCTGTATAGATATATGGATTAGCAAATCTTCTTACTAAAAATTTCTTTAAAGCATTATGATAGTTTTCTTTAAAAACAGTATTTCTTACTGCATATGTACCAGCCATAGCTTGAGCTAATATTTTATTTGATGTATGAAATTGTCTAAAGTCAGAACTGCTATCAAATTCAAAGTCTATATCTAACTTACCTTCTCCCTCTAATTTCATTATCTTATCCATTACTTTACCTGCTACTCTGCTGTCAGGAAATTTTAGTAATGTATCTTTTATAAATTCTAATGGCAATTCATTTAAAGAAAGGTCAGCATCATTTATTATCTTATCTAATTCTTTAAGTTGTTTGTCACTTAATTTTTCATTCTTAGCTCTAACTTCATTTACTTTTTCAGCAAATGACCTACCTCGTTCTGTACCTAACAAACTAGGTTCTAATATTTCTTTAAAGTATTGTTCAGCAAAGTCTGGAAATTGATTACTAGACGCATGTAAATAAAACTGTCTTGCAATCTCGTCACCTTTAATAGATTTAAATGGGTCTTCAAATGTACCTGTACTAACTTGCATATGCTCTATAGGTACTTCAAATGTTTTAGGATTCTTAACAGAAAATGTATTTGATTTAGGATTATAAGTAAACTCAGCATTTACTTCTATCTGACCTTTTAACTTAGCACCACTATCAAAAACAATAAAATCTAAGCCATTCTCTTTCATAAAATCATTCCAACGACCTGTAGCTCTTTGTCCATTTGACTTTGTAAACAATGCTCCTAATCCAGTATCGCCAGCAACAACTGGTTTTAAATGACCTACGTTTTTATCATAACCCATATATTTTACAATTGCATCAAAGAACTTATGTGCAATAATTAATCCACCATCAGTATCACTATTACCTGTAGTTTCTATATCTTTGATTATCATACCTCTCATTTTACCATTAGATATAGTTTCTGTAAAACTAGCTTGGTTTAATGGAGTCATTCTATTTGTTATAAGAGTTAATCTTTTATTTAAATCTGCAACAGACTTACCATAACCTTTATTTAGCAACAAGCCTAATCCTTGTAAATTAGGAGAGTTCTTATTGACTAAACCATTCATTGCAGCGTGATGCAGCACATTGCTAACCCACTTACGTTCATATAATCTATTTGTACCAAACATATTCTTATCTGATTCAAGACCAGCTTCATATGTTTTTTCTATAGCTTTTCTAATAATAGGGTCACCTTTAGACATAGCATCAAATATTAATTCTTTTGTTATTTGAACATTACCTAAACTATCTACATAGTCAGCAATTAACATAAAGGTCTTATCCTTCATGCCACTATAAATATACTTACCCTGTTCTTCTAATTTATTTTCTATCTTACGGAGTTTCTTACTATCTACTTTAAATACTACATTCTCACCTTGTGGTGCAAAATCTAATATCTTATATGCTTGCCCATTTTTTGTAACTCCATGTGTCATAAACGAGAAACCACCAAAGCCTAAATAATTTATAGGAAGCGTAACATATCGTTCACCTAAACTAGTTGTACCAAATGTTTTACTTTTTGTACTCTTTACGTCTATATCACCAAATGCTTTATCTTTAAAATAAAATACTTCTTGTGTAGGCTCTGTTTCAGTATGCCATTTTCTTCTATACCTACCTTCATGCTTAGTAGTTAAATCATTACCAATTAATCTTTTTAAACTATCTATAAATACCTCTACATTTCTTCCACCCTCTGCTGTTAAGCTTTCAGATGTAGCTTGTTCTCTAGCAGCAACAAAATCTTGTTCTGTTTTAAACTGCTTTTTATCAACCTCTTTGTATACATCCTTATCTGTATTTTTTAAATGCTCAATCTCTCTAGTTACGGGATCCATGAAATCACTTTGTTGGTCAGAGTATAATTGTGCAGATGTACTTTCAGCGTCTCTAAATCTACCTGATAACACAGCCATAGCATCAGATGCTTTTAGTCTGTAAAATGCATGTACAGTATCATTATTAACTTCTCTACCTGAGTTTTTAATATACTCTTCTGCTAAAGGTCTCCATTTTGTTTCTGGAAAATTCTTTTCTAGATAACCTAATGAAGCTCCAGTAGAACCTTTTAAACCTTCTGAATTTTCATAACCTAAAGGATGTTCATGCAGTATGTAATCTTGAGTCTTTTTAGTAATAGTGTTCCAATCTTTAGCATGCTCTGGGTCTAATATGTCTTGTAAATTTCTACCAAGCATTTCACCTTTTTTACCATTCATCCATACACCAGCAGCTTGTTTATAAGCTGGTCTAGTATTGTAACCAAAAAAACCACCTAATAAATATTCATAGATTTGCATCTCTATAGGGTCACGTCTCATTGTAGCAGGTAAACCCATAAACATAGATGCAACACCAGCTCTTAATCTAGCGTTAGCTGTTTGTATTTGTTCTGGAGTACCTTTGTACATCTTACCTACAGATACAAAGTTACCTATACCACCAAATGCACCACCTGCTATAGCACCTCCAACAAATGCATCAGCCATAACATCTGTACCTTTCCATACAGAACTAACTGCACTTGCTACACCAAGACCTAATGCTTCTTCAGTTATTTGTCTAGTAGCAGAACCATGTCGTAAGAACTCTATAGATTCAGCACCAGTCTTTTGCAATACTTTATCAAAAGTAGCTTTAGTACCTCTAGAAAATTTCATTGGAATAGCAATGTCATCTAGTGTTTTTATACCTGCTTCTAAAGCTTTGTACATTCCAGCACCTCTAAATCTGCTGAAAACAGACAATGGCGCTCTCATAATAGCAGGAGCAAAACCAGCTAAATGTCCTAATTGCCTAAAGATTGCCTCACCTGTTGTACGAGGTTCTTTAGGAATTAAATCCATTGTAGTAAGACCCTCTATAAATCCAGCTTGAGCTTGCTGTAGACCTCTTCTTAAACTAAAATTACCTTCTAGTCTTTTAAAGTTTATTTCATGTTGTTCAGCTAATGACTCAAGTTCATCAAGTTGGTCGTCATTAAACATATCAGGGTTTGCCCTGTATGTATTTATAAGGCTCTTTACTTTGTAGCCTTCGTATGGATTAATCATTAATTACCTATTTGGGTCACTAAAATATCTTTCCTCTGCTGGTGCATTGCCATAAAGCTTTGGATAATTGTAATAACTAGAAAATGGATTTTTTGGAGTACCTTCTTCTAATACTGGTAACGCTTCTCCACCAATTAAAGCACTTAAACCTAATAAACTACCAGCACCTACAGCACTATAATTTAAATATCTTTCTGCTACATCCATTGGAATGTTTAAATTTTTAGATAAACCAGATGCAGCTTTAAATCTACCCATCCTTGCGTAGTTAGCTCCAGCTCCAGCCATTCCTTTTCCCAATCCAGCAACGCCTCTTCCAGCAGCAGTAGCAATTCTACCTGCTCCAGCAGTCATACCACTAACTCCCCTACCTACACTACTACCACTTACTTTATTTCTTACAGCTCTTAATGCATCACCAGCTCTACCTTTTAATGCTCCTGTTCCAAAAGATATAGCTTTACCTGCACCAAGTAAACCTGTTGCTAATCCACCTATCATACCAATTGCAGATGCTGCAGAATCTGTACCTGTTTCTCCAAAAGTTTTTTCACCTCTAGATACTGGTCTCATACTATCTGGAAGCAATCCAAATGTAGCCATGTCTCCAAGCTCAAACGCTGCTTTACTAAATGGTTTACTTTCTCTATTAAAATGCCTATTCATCTGTTTAGATAACTGAGCAATTACTTCTGCTTCAGCATCAGTAAACTTTCTTGGGTCTTTATTGTATTCGTCTATAAGACTTATTATTTTCATTGGTTCCATTAGTATTGTCCTCTCATGTTACCTAGTTGATTTAACATCAACATATTTAAAAAGTTAGTTTGATTTCTTTGGTCTTGGGGAACCATCTGACCTACATTACTATTAGGTGCAACATTAGGACTGCTTCCTATTAGTCTTTCCATGTTAGGTTCATACTTTTGCTCTGGAGCAAGCTTATCAAACTCAACACCTAATTCAGCTTCACTCTTTATATTAAAAGGATTCTTCATACTATTTTCAATAAACTTAGTTTTATTCCTTTGTCTATCAGCCTCACCTTCTTCTGAAATAGCTTTATTTATTCCTTCTACTGCCAGACCTTTTTTATATTTAACATCTTCTTGTCTCAATTGATTTGACAAGTTAAATACTTTATCTCTGTAAGCATTGTCAGCAAGTCTTTGTTGAATCCTGTTGTTCAAATCTTTTATTTGAGCATCATTCATATCTTTTTGTTGAGCCAAACCTTGAGAAGTTAAGCTATTTCTATCTGCAGCTAGATCTCTTTGTAATTGCATTCCTTCTCTTTGCAATTTTCTAGAAGCTGCCGCCATATCTTCTGTTATGTCTTGTTGTCTTTTTTGCATTACTGCATTTAAAAGATTACCTGTTCCCTGAGAATTATACCCAGTAAACCTTGTTTGCATATTTGGTACAATCATATTATTTCCTTCCCAAACCTAAAAAGGTACCAGCTAAATTAAACATGTTGTTACTTTGACTTTGACCATATGCAGCTCTTGCATTTTGGTTTTGTACTGCTTGATTATATTCAGCCATTTTTAGTTGTTGGTTATATGTGTTTTCATTTTGAGTATTAAATTGCTGATTCTGTAAAGTTCTAGAATCTACACCAGCAGCAAGTTGTCCAGATTGACCATATGCACCCATAGCTGTGTTAGCCATTTGACCTGCTAATTGAGTACCTTGATTAAGTATACCCATTTGTCCTTGTGCAAATTGGTCACCAGCTTGTCTACTTGAGATAGCATCGTATAAATTACCCATACCCATATTACCTCTAGAAGCCATAGCTGCATTCATTGCATTTATGCTTTGTGCTGATGTATCACCTACACTTCTTCTTAATGTATCAAATTGTCTTTGATTATATGTTGAATTAGGATTTAACATATCTGTAGCTTGTTGTTGGAATGTACCTCCCAATCCTCTAAGACTACGCATGTTATCTTGTAGCATAGAATTAGGATTGTATTGAGATTTAGCTAAATCAAATTCAAAATCTATATCTATATCTTTAGGTCTGTTTCTTCTAGCAGAAGCTAAACCCATTAATCCAAATAAACCAGCACCTACAGGAGAAATACCACCAAGCAATCCTATACCTTTACTTAACATACCTCCATACTTACCTGCCATTAATCCTAACTTACCTAAAGTTCCCATTTGAGGTGTAGCAGTTGGAACAGCAGCACCTCCAGAAACAACTGGTGCTACTCCTCCTAACAAACTACCTCCTGTACGAAAACTTGGCATTGAACCACTTAATACTCCCATTTGAGGTAAAGCAGCTGGTGACGGAACATTTGAAAATGCTGACGTATTAGCTGCTGGTAAACTTATACCTGTACTTGGGTCATAAGGGGGTGCTAATGGTGCGTTAGTTCCATAATCCTGCAACGATGGTGCAAGATTACTAAATTGACTTAAAAAATTATTATTATTTGGCGGCATAGTTTACTCCTCGTTTAAATTTAAAGATGTACTTGCCCAGCCTTCGCTAGTACGCCCTTGTATTTTATAAGAACCACCATCAGGTGACCTTATAACTCTTATATTACCTTCTTTTCCAGCAGACTCGTCTGGAAGCAGAATAGTATCTTTATTATTTACTGCATCTATTAATTCATTTAAATCATCATAGATTTTATCTATAACTCTTTGCATGTTATTATCATTAATTCTTTGTGAACGCTTCTTACTTATCACGACATATCCTTAGTTCTTTTTAACCTTCTAAAAACAAGCCTCATGCCATCTATTGTAGCTGTAGCATCACCTGTTACTGAAAGCTTAACTTGAGCATGCCTAGCAGTTCTTTTCGTAGATAATGCTGAGTAAGCTCCACTATTTTCTGTTGTATTAACTAATATAGTAGGTGTGCTATCTTCAGATAATATCTCTGCTTTATAAAACTTTTTATCTGCTGTGCTTTCACCCATTGTAAATTTTTTACTATACCATATAAAATTATCTAACCTTGTATTATTCTTAGGATTAAAAGGTTTAATTAATCCATTAAGACTATCAGATACTATTAGCTCATTAGCTTTACCATTTATAGCACCAAGTGTAAGAAGATTAGTTGTAGTAGGATAAGGTCTGTTCCAGACATCCCATCTATTTTTAGGTACTGTATATACTAAACATTGTGGCACATAATTATTTACTGTAGTAGTAACTGTTACATTACCAGTAAAAGTATTATTTGCTGGTGCGTCTAGTTCAAAAGTATTTGCATCTCCTATAGCAACTATTGTTGAACTTCCACTAGGAAGATTTGAATTTGTTACAGTTTGACCTATTGCTAAAGAATTATTACCTCCATGACTTACAAATTCTGAACCAGCAGTAAGACTAACGCTGTGTGTAAAACTAGTTGAGGTATCAAATTTGTATTGATAGAAAAAGCAAAATGATTTTCTATATCCATCATATCCTAATACAATATCGCCACCATAATTAGTACTATTAAATTCAGTTAAATTATCTAATGCACTATAACTATTTCTAACATCATCTAATTGATGAGCTTTCTTTATTCTTCTACCTATATCATTTATTTTACTACCATCATGATAATATACACTATTTCTATCCATCCAACATAAACCAACATCTGATGCTATAACAGAATTTTGATTTCTACAACCTATGCCTTTTATAGTATCTTCTATAAACATACCATCTGGATTTATTACATATGTTTCATTTTCAGAATAAACATACAGCCTACCATTAAATGTTTCCATTGCTGTAGCTGTATTAGGTAGTAATAAATAATCTCTTATAACATTAAATTGGTCAAAATTAAATGGTCTAGATTTAAATAAATAATTAGTTGCATCATCTATATCTGGATGAGAACATCCCGATACATATAAAAAGTTATTTACTTTAGCACTTAAACTATACTTAGGTATAGTATTTATTAAAGCTTCTGACATTCCAGTTCTTGCTTCATATGATGCATAAGATACACCATCATCAATAATTGTTTTATTATAATGGTTACCCCAATTTGGATTAGTTGTACTAGAATCTTCTTCTAACCATCCTGATTTTAAAGGAATGCTTTTGATTAATCTAAAAAACCCTGCTGGTTGTACAGCATTACCAGACGATGCACTAGACCTATATAGATTAACATGTGTAACTCTTTTATTTAAATTAGAAATGTATAAACCTATGTCTACATTTAAAGCATCTTGACTAATACTACCATTATCTAAATGTAACCAAGACGATAATGGAGATTCTTGATAACCATCATATGTAAAAGATGTTGCATAAAAATGGTCATGAGCAGGATTTAAACTACCACTAACAGTTGTATTATTAGTTATAATTAATTCTACTTCACCTTCTGCTTTTTTAGCAAGGGATCCAGAATTTCCAGCTGCCCATCTTACCTGACCACCAGAAGAAAATACATTATAAGAAGCACTTATCTCATCTAATATTGCATCCTCTATATCTATATCAGTTCCTACGTTATTTCTAGTGATGTCAATTAAATTACTATCAGTATGATTATACGCTAATTTATTTTGACGGAATAGACTAGTCACATTAGAAGAAGAACCTTCTTCAACAAAATTTAAATAAGTTGAATTGCTAGTTTGCTTTACTTGATAAACTTTATCATATGTTTTATTATAAACTTGACTAAAAGCATAACAAGCTCCTTTTGTAATTGTATCTAATTTTTGACCTGCTGTATAATTATCTCTAATAACATGCGCCCACCATCTTACTGCTCCTTTAGGACTTGATGCACCATTGATAGTATTTCCACCTGTAAAATCATCATTATTACTACCCCAATAAAATCTTACATATGCAGTACTTTCTGAAGGCTTTACATAAGTTGCTATACCAACATAGCTATTAGTACCTGTAACTCTAATAAGGGGTAACTTAGGTATACTCATACTTACTGCTATTCTTTGGTCATGATTAGTTGCCCAATCTCCAGCAGCTGTATTAGCAGATTGGTCTATCCCCATAAAAGGACTTCTGTTTGTAGCAGCTACAGGTGTAGAACCTGTACTAAGATTACTAACAGAAATATTATACAAAAATGTATTACCACTATAATTACCTCTAGCTAACCACATTGTATTACCACATATCATTAAATCTGTAATGCCTGTAGTTCCTGTAATTACCCTACTAGTAATTACATCCATATTATCCTTATCTATTTTTAACATTGTAAAATTAGATGCTACTTGGTCAGCTACATATAAATTACCATCACTAGCAAATGTTATAGCTTGTGTTGATGTAAAAAAATATTCTGAGCGTTTAACTAAAGTTCCTGTAGCTACATCAAACTTATAAACAAATCTTCCATTATCTTGTATTCCATATACATATGTATTTGTAGAATCAGCAACAACTGCATGCATTAATGGAAATGGATTAGGAGAAAATAATTCAGCTGTAGTTGATTGAATGCCACTTGGAGGAGTAGCTTGAAATTGACCATGAGGAATAATTCCAATCCATTTAGGGTCTTTGTCTTTTCCAATACCTACATGGACTTCTTTATTATTAACTTGCATTGCTGCAATACTGCTGCTAGTTCCAAATGTACCAGATTCAACAACTGCAGGTGCGCTAGGTGTACCATGTACATCATCAACCTTTTTTATATCAAAGTCTGATTTATCTATATATACTAGCCTGTGTGTACCATTGTCATTTATTATAGCCATCCTTGTAGTATCAACACCTGCTTTTACAGCTGTGTCTGCATGGATACCCATTAAGGAACCAGCTTGACTATAAGGGTCTATATTTTCACTATAAACAGCAGCGTCATCTGGAATATCCCTATCATCTGCATTATAGACATTGCCAGTTTCAAATTGCTTTATTTCAAATAAATCTTTAGGCACTTATTATTTTTCCATTATATGTTGTGTAGCCATCATTAATTGTTAAAACTACTAAATTAAAATTTCCGTTAGACAAAATATCACAAACACCTACATTATGACTCCAATTAGTTGGTCTACCTTTTAAATAACTTTTAGTCATATCAGTTAAACATCCCATTGAATGAGCCATGTGGCTTCCGCTAATGTGTTGGATTGTGGCTTTTTGACAATCATGGGTATGTCCATAGATGACGTTGCATCCCAATTGCAAGGCATGAGTCCTTGCGTGTGACACTCCCATGTAATGCCCCCCATGGTAAGCGTACAATTTGCTACCAAGTACTTTGAAGACTTCTCCATATTTATGCCATTCATATCCACGCTCATCAAATTTAAATGCTGTTCTACTTAAATATTTATCTAAGTATGGGTTTTCTTCAACAAAGTTGTCAAACCAGATTTCGTGGTTTCCTTGTGCAAAGATTTTTTTCTTGCATTGTACCAATTGTAAAACTTCATCAATCTCATCCAATCCTTTATTTCCATAAGCTATCTCCTTATCTATTGCTGGTAATTGATACTCAACTGGTGGTCTTTTCTTTTTAGACCATTGCCAATGACTAACGCTTTCACCATCAATTGTATCTCCTAATAGTAAAAAAGCTGAAGGCTT
>TARA_R100001463_G_scaffold3810_4_pt1 | contig 16037 bp, 10 predicted proteins | sample TARA_R100001463 | Tara Oceans TARA_R100001463 (sample SAMEA2622242) | marine metagenome | biome: marine biome (ENVO:00000447); feature: deep chlorophyll maximum layer (ENVO:xxxxxxxx); material: "saline water (ENVO:00002010), including plankton (ENVO:xxxxxxxx)" | depth 40 m
CGGGGCTAAGCAATTACTAAAGAAGGCAGCTACTAAAAATCTTGCTAAAGCAACAGCAGCAAAAAGAGGTGGTGACTTAGGGGCTAGTCTTGTAGAGCGTCAAATAGTTGAAAAATTTGATGACACTGTAAACACAATAGGAAGGAGAGCTACAATGGGTAGCTTAGCCAGTGTTCATGGTGTTCGTTCAGCGAGTGGAACTTTCACTGAAGCGGCTGAGCAAATTGCAGCCGACAACTACAAGAAGATTTTATCAGCAGAACCGGGAATTGACCCGTTAGAAGCTAGGGATCAAGCATATTTACAAGCTCAGTACGGCGCACTCAAGCCAGCTATAGCTTCTGGCGCTATCACTGCCTCATTGGTTAGTTTGTTTGGCGCTACTGGTATTGAAAGAGTGTTCGCTAACCCGACTAAAGGTAGGGAAGTTATTAAGGACTTCTATGGTATATTTACCAGAACAGGATCAGATGCTTCTAAGCAGTTCGGCGCTGAGTTTGTAGAGGAAGGGCTGGATTCTACCCTTCAGGGAATTTTAGCTCAAAAAACTTTCGACCCTAAAAGGTCAAACATAGATATCTTTACCCGTGGTTTGCATGATGGATTTCTAGGTGGATTATCTGGGGCTAAGATTGGAGGCACGACAGCATTTGCTCAGAACTTTGAAAGCTGGGTTAAAACTAAAATTGGGAAGCGAGGTATAGAAGGAAGCGAAGTAGATGACTTTGCTCCAGATATTGAGGCTTTCATAAGAAAGCATGCTGAAGAGTTTGGCATCGCTGAAGAAGATGTTGTCGATGCGGCAAAGCAAATTGAGGAAGCGATGCTCAAGCAGTACGACCAGTACAGCAAGGAAGCTGAAGGCGTTACTCCAGAGCAGACTGAAGAAGATATTGTTACTCCTGATGATGGATTGTCAGAGCCAGTTGTAGGTGAAGATATACTCAATCAATCTTTCGCTGAAGGTAAGGCTGATGCTGAGTCAGGGTTTACTAGCTCATCAATAACTAAATACAACAGGCTTAAAAAGGAGTTTGGTGAAGAGGTTGCTTCAGCTTATATGGAAGGGTTCTCTAGTGTAGATCAAACACAGCTAGAAAAACAACTTGAAGATGATACTACCCCAATAGGTGAACCAACTACTTTAAGGCAAGAGGTTAAAGACGAATCCACCCCAATGGATTCAACTAGATATCAAAATTTAAACCAAAAGAAAGTTGAGAAGGACGAGGATGCTGGAAGTTTAGATCAAGCCAGAGAATCCGTGGCTACAAACACTATTCCAGAAGATGATGGAACTCCTCGCAGCGCAATGGAAGGTGTTAATCCTACCGATAGATTTGGTTTTAATAGGGAAGAAAGAGTTACAGAAGAGGAAGAACTTGAGCCGGGGTTGAGTGAAGCCAGAAACAAGATAAAAGATGGTTATAATAAGCTTAGCCGAGAGAACGAAAGCGGTGGAGGGTTAAATAATTTTAGAAATAAAGCTAAAGGTCTTCTTAATAATATTAAAGATGTAGCTAACAGGAAGGTTAGAAAAAAACCTACACCTAAAAAATCCACAAGCGAGCCTCTCCCAGAATCTGTATTCAAAGACTTAAACAAGACGCAAAGGTATCTTGAAGTATCAAAGCCAGACGAAAAGAAAAAAGCTACTAAGAAAAAAGCTGCTAAGAAAAAAGGGCCGAGTGCTAAGCTCCCAGAAACCAAACAAGATAAGGCAGCAAAACCTGTATCTAACAAAAAATCTGAAGATCAAAAAGAATTAGAAACAGAGGTAAAGCAAGAGCGTGAATCTTATACTGATCCAGATCCCGGCACTATTGTTCTTGCTAGTCAAAGAGGCGCTGGGAATAAACGTTATTACCCAGAAGCAATACAGGGCAAGAAAGCTTCAGAAGAATACGACATTAATTTAACTCTTGGCCCGAATCAAAATCCATTATCTATTAAGATAAACAGAACTACTGGTAAAATTGATGTTGGGTATATTCGACAAGGCAAAAGACAGTGGGTCTACAGGCTAACTGAAGAAGGGTTGAATCAAGTTACAGTTGACTCAAGAGATGGCAAGAAAGGAAAGCAAGTTATAAACGGGGCAATCATCCCTGATAGCATGCTTACTAAAAACGCTTTAGCTAATTTAGATGAAGAGGGTAATCCATTAGAGAATCCAATATGGGAATTTAATTCAAGTAATAAGATTTCTAAAAAAGTCAGCGAAGCTAAAACAAAGTTAAAGAGAAAAGGTAGCGATAAGACATTTGCTGAAGAAATTATTTCTAATGTAAAAGATGAGAAAACTAAAACCGCTTTAGGTTTGATGTTAGATTCTGGAATGCTAAGCGAGGAGGGTATTAACTCAATCATACTTGCTACCAACAGATACAGGAAAGAAGGTGTTTACCCTAGAGCAGAGTTAAGCGCTCAAAAACTGGGCCAGTTATTAGAGAACTCATTTCAACTACTAACTGAAGGCAGTAGGTATAATGAGATAATGGGTAGGAATACTCAAGGGAGGCAAATAACTGACACTGAAAACCTAGAGCAAGACTCATTAAAAAAACTTTCTGGTGAAGTAACCGTTACTGAAAATAAAGATAAAGATGGGATTATAAAGTTAAAGGTTTCTGGTAGGACAATGTACCTTAGGCAGTACAAGCAAGGGTTTGCTTTTGCATACGATAAGAAGAGTGTAAAAGAAGAAAGCCCTGACTACTCTAAGGTAAGTGAAGACTCTAAACTTAATTCTAAAAACCAAACCCAAGCAAAGAAGGAGTTGGTTAAAATTGTTCAAGAAGATTTTGAGGGTATGAACTTGGTGGCTATATCTAATATAGTTGCTAGGAGTAAAGAGCAGAAAGGAATGGAAGAAACCCAATCAAGAACTTTAGAATCTATTGATGAGTCTAAGGTTGAAGATGGGGAAGTTTCAAATAGGTTAGCTGATGTTCCATCCAGTGAAGTTGATGCGGCTCCTGAGACAAATGAAGCTGCTATAGAAAGAGAGTCACTAGGAGGAACACAGGCTAATGTTATTCAAAAATATATTGATGTAATATCAAACAGCAAAGTATTAGCTGGTAGGCTTGAAGCGCTAAGGGAAGAGGGTCATATAGATGAACAAGGCTTTATAAATAACCCAGAAAAAGTTCTTGAGTGGGCAAAAGCTGTTGATCCTAGAACAGCAAATGCAATAGCTGATGTTGCTTATGAGCTTTACCAGAGGATTCATGGATCACAAGCCAAGATAAAAGCAAAAAAACCTCAAGCTGAAAACACTACGGGCGTATCTAATGAAACTCAAACAGCCCAAGGCAAACAGCAGCTTGAAGATTTATTATCCAGAGATGATATAGGGTTATCACAAGAACAAAGAAGCCAAGGTTTAAGGCTTTTACAATCAATACATCCCGACTTGCTTCAATCGTTAACAATGGAAGTTGTTCCTAAGATTGATTCTGATGGCAACACTAACATAACTTACGAAGGCACTTTTAATTCTGTTTTAAACTTAGCTCGCATTGCTTCTAATGGTAACACTAGCCCCGATGTTGTTGCGGAAGAAATAGCCCACTTCACAGCAAAGCTTTTACCTCAAAATTTAAGAAGCGAAGCAAGGTCTCTCAGGAACAGCGAACTTTCCAAGAAGGTTGCACAGCTAAGTAAGCGTAAAGATGAGAGAGGTAAGCGATCCTATCAAGTGCTAAAGCAGATTCAAAGCAGAGGGGAAGTAACATCTCAGCAATACCCAGAGCTACTACCAGATCTTAACGAGGAAGCTCTTAATGAAATAATTCAAGATACATATTACTTATCAAACACTGATGAGTACTATGCTAATGGCTTAGTAAACAGGAACAATCAAAGCGCATTCAGGAAAGGTGTTGAGTATGTTAAGTCGATTGTAGATGCGATACTAAGTGCAGCTTCCTTAAAAGGAGCTAGATTAAGAAATCGTGAGAGACAGTTTTATTCTGAGGTTGCCGCTATATTTAATGTCCCTAAACAAGCCAGCATAGTCAGAGCAGCTATGCCCGGAGGGATGTTGTTTAGGAATAATGTGGAGTCAGCTAGTGTTAGTGCAGTAACAAATCCAAGCAGAGTTGAATCTGGTGTCAGGCTTTTACAAGAACAAGGCAAAGATGATAAAGCTGCCAATCTTGTTCGTCAGTCTGCTGCTGCTACTAGCAAAGTAGACACTTTAATAAGAAAACATATACCAGCGGACGCTAATGAGTCTGTCAGAAAAATGTTGAACTTGTCTAAAGGAGACAGGATTAATGCACTCACTAACCAACTTCCAGAGAAGGCAGAGTTTGAAACAATTATTCAAAAGTTTATAGACGATGGGCATCCTGAGTTAGCAAATGCTACTTCTCTCTATGCTTTTGAGTTCCTCAAAATAATTGAGAGGCGAAGAGAGATACTCAATAAAAGGTTAACCAAACTTGAAGAGGAAATAAAAGGGGAGCAGTTTGCTAAAAGGATGCGTGATGTAGTTGGTAAGAAGACTGCTGCTGATTGGTATAGAGAAGCTGAAGCTGATGCAAGCAAGGCTCTTGATACAGCAATTAAGATTCTTTCAACAGGGGAAATCACTAGCGAGATGGCTAGGAATTCTTCAGTAGTCCAAGCCGTATCTGATCTTGCTGTGCTACAGCAAATGCAAAGAAACACTCCAGACTTAAATAACAAAGTTAAGGAGGTTGTGTCCTTGTTGTACTCTACTCCTACTGGACAAGAGATTTTACTTAAAGACCCATCGACTATTCCAAATACAGCCGAGTTTGGTAACGAAATATTTAATTGGTTAAAAGAAGTTAAGAAAGGTTTAGGTGAAAAGATAACAAGCAAGGATAGAGACATGTATCGTGTCGCATCCACACTTATCTCAAGTAATGCGAACATTAAAAAGAACATGCTCGCTGTTGCTTTATCAGAAGATCCTGACATTAATATGCTTGATGTTGAGTCAAGTGCTAAAGCTTTAATAGGTGCAATCAAAGACCCGTCTACAAGAGCCAAGGCTATCAAAGACGCAATGAAAGATGTGCGAGACCTAACAACAAAGAAAGCTAGAGCGCAGCTTTTAATGCAGCAATCACTCGGTAACATAAAAGCTAAACTAAGAAGTCTTTCTAACACAAAGGAAGCTATTGCCACATTAGACCGAGTTCTTAGTGACCCAGAGTTCGTGGAGTACAGAAGGGTAACTGCTGAAGCGGCTGGCCTCTCAGAAGATAAGCCTTCTGGATTGCCTGATATTTTTGAAGAGTTTGCAGAGGGTTACATTACTATACCTAAGCCTCCAAATAAAATTGATTCGCAAGATAAACAAGAAAATGTCGTTAAAGTTAAGCTTCTTAGTGGAGGTAAAAACGGAGATGTTTCAGCTTTAGAAAACCTAGCTAAATTAAAAGAGGCGGCTTCGGATATACAAAACTGGTTAAGCGAGAACACTGACAGCCCTTACTTTGGGTTTTACAACAACACTCTTAAACGAATTAATAGTATGTACTTGTCGGAGATGGTTATGCACCACACGACAAATCAACGAGCCACTCCAACTAAATACGGGCAGACTATCTTTCTTGGTGTAATGGATGCTATGCTGTCTGATTTACCAACTAAGTCTGCTGCTATCGCCAAGAAATATATTGAAGCGCATAACCTTTACTACTCTTGGTTCTCAGCATGGCAAGAAAGGACTCAGCCTAAGTGGAGGAATCTTGTTTATGATGCAGCTAAAAGTCACGGCTATGAAAAGCAATGGTTCGGGGAAAGGACTACAGCAATTGAAGCTGTAAGGCAATGGAACGAAGATGTTGGCCGAGAATTAAGGGCAAGTTATCAAGAAGACGGTAATAACTACGAAGTTGGACAAGCTCTTAGCAATGGACATGTTGTTACCAAGGAGGATATAGAGTTACTTCAGTATGAAAATCAGATCACAGAGGAAGCATTTCAATTTAATAAGGAAGTAACTGAGTACAACGAGGATATTCAGCCTCAAAAAATTAAAGGCATACTTGGCACTATGCGATTACCAGTTCGGCGTGGTAAGATGATGTTGCCTAGAAGGTTTAGTGATACAGGAATAAATTTAATAGAAGAGTATGCACAGTTTAAGGATAGCCCTAAATCAAGTCTGTACGATATATTATTTAATGAATCAGAAGAAACATCAAATGCTTTAATAGCTTTCATAGGAGATAGAAATCCGCAATGGGTTCGCTCTACTAAAGAAGATGGGATAAGTGAATCTGTTTATAACACTATAGCAGCAGAGGTCAGGGAGAAACGCCACGAAGATGTTGATATGTCAGTCCCTGATTATGTTGCTCAAAGGATAGCTGATATCGGATCACTTGAAAGCGTTAGTAAAGCTAAAGAAATGTTAATGGAAGACATTACCCCAGTGCTTGATAATCTTGAGAAAGTTATGGGCAAGGAGGTTAAGGAACCAGAAGGGGAAAGCTCTGTAACTGTACAGAACTATAGGAGTGCAAGTCCTTTTGAAACTCAAAGGAAAGATGTATTAGCTCCTTATTTCTTTTACGACTATGGGTTTAATAATGATTATGAGTTTGGCGGATTTGGGTTTAAAGGAGCTACTGGCCCAGCAGCTAACGTTGTTCGGGCAATCGACTCTGCTGTTCAAGAGTTAAATAATTTAAGCACTGGAAATCTTATTGGTAAGCTTGAAGAAAAGTACGCTAAGAGACTTGGTTTAAGAAAGAAAAACAGAAAGGTTCAAGAAGCCGTAGCGAAAGAGCTTGGCATGGATATAAAAGTTGGCGGGGTATATCCAGATGTAAGGAAGTTTATTAGATCTAAAATAGCCCTACTTGAAAAGTATTCTGATAGCTACAAGAAAGCTTTTACTCAGGTAGGAAGCTCAGAGTATAGCGCTGATCTAGCGCCGGGAGGCGGGGAAAGATTTTATAGATCTACAATTGGTGGTGTTTTGATGTCTATCTTAACACTGTCTAGAAACTTAGCAGAAGCTCCTATACACGGTGGATTAACTTACAATAATTTACTTGGTAATGGTGCAGTCTTAACCCCTAAGGGTTTTGCGATTGGCATGGTTTACACATTACAACAAGCACTGACACTTGCGCTTAAAACTGGATACTACGGAGGCAAAGCCGCAACTGTAGGTATCGTTACAAAGAGTTTACCCAGCGCAATTAAGAAAGGGATTGAAACTAAAGGGAGACCTGACGCTATATTGAGAGGGTTTCTGCACCCTATAACAGAAGAAATTGCAAATGTTATACCTCAACGCAACAGGGAGTATGAGATGTTGGCGCAGCGGGGGCTGTCTATGCCTGTTGATCCATCAGAAACTGCTGGGAACTTTGATAGGTTTGTGGAGACAGGAGGAAGGCTAGTAGAATCTAGCGACAACTTGTTAGCTAGAACACTTGGTGGAATAATGGGGCAGTATGAGTCTGGCTTAGCTCTTGTTGGTAAACCAATCTTCCCAAGGTTAGGTGATTTATACGGCAATAACATCTTAGCTAAATTAGGATATAACGTTGCTCACCATTTAGAAAAGAGAGCAAGAGAAGCTTACTATGCTAGGAAAGAAGAAGGGGTTAGTCTTGATGAGTTTATAACACCAGAAGAATTAACAAATGGGAACAAAGCTTCATTTTCTGAAATGAGAAACTTTGCGTCGAAGGCTGGGGTTTCAAACATCGACGAAACAGTTAAAGAATTTTGGGCTAAGCTTGAAGCTGCTGAAAGAACAGGCGAAAGCACACGCCATATAAATCTTTTTACTGCACCCCAAAGAGACAGCATGGCCTCAGTTATGGTGACAACCATTAACATGTCAACGCCAAGTAACAGACCACTTCAATTTAGGACAAGCACAGCAGCCAGATGGTTCTTTCCTTTGATGGGTTGGCCAGCTAATGCAGCAACAGTATGGGCTAAGGCAGCATTTGGTAGGTCAGGCCAAGCTGGTAGGCTTAGAGAGTTTTTCAATTCAATGATTTGGATAGGTATGGCATTAGGTTCCGCTGTCCCAGAGAACTGGGTGTTTGAAATGTTGATGCGAGAGGTAGAGCAAGTAGCATTTGGTAGACAGAGAATAACTGTTTTACCAAACGAGACTAGCTCAACAGAAGAAAAAGCATTATCTTATCTTGGACTAGCTGCAACTCCAGTTCCATTCGTTGGAGGAGCTTTGAACGCTTACTTCACTGGGCTACCGGGCAGAGCTATTAACACTCCGGGTAATCTTTTGATAGGTAAGATAGGTAATGTAGTTCACTTTGCTTCCGATGTGGCAGGGGGTGACTTTAAGGGAGATGCTTGGTCAGTGCATGGTGTTAGATTTGCAAACAGTTTTCTCCCTATTACTAGAGCAGTAACTAGATTCATGCCTTATGCTGAAGGGATGAATAGGAACTTGAATGGGGTAAGGCTAATCAGAAGGCTTACTTTAAACAGGGGGGACAACATGAGGTCGCCAACAGCATTTACTCGTTCACCGTTTTCTACGGGGAACTCAAATGCTTTAACTGCTCCTAAGAAAATATGGGCTGGGCATGTTGGCAATGGGAATTTCAAAGAAGCTAAACGAACCTTTAACTATATGGTTGAAATTGCTGTAGAGCAAAAGCTTTACAAGAACAGGGATGAAGCAAGGAGGCAGATAAGATCTGCTCTTAGAGGGTTAAGCCCTATTCGTGGAGCTTGGAAATCCTCACCTACCAAGAGGGCTTTTTACGAAGGGTTAAGAACTAACAACCCAGAAGATTTAAAGTATGTTAAAGATTTGTTAGATGATTGGGACAAAGGGCTTAGGCAAATAGGAGGAGGAAGTGTCTTTAGGGAGTCAGCAACTAGGAGAGTTAACTCTAGTGGAAGACCCGGAAGAAACCTAAGTAGAAACTTATCCAGAAACCTTAGTCGTTAAACAGTAATAGATTTCATATCTAATACCTTATCCATTTCCTCTTGGTCTGTATCCATATATTTATACAGCATTGTAGGGCTAGACCAACCAATGATCTCAGTGATGGTTGTCATTCTTATCCCCATCTTCAGCATGTTAGTGGCTGCTCCGTGACGCAAGCAATGGAATGTGTAGCTTTCTGGGAGCTTAGCTGACTTGATAATTGATTTAAACTCGCAACTTAAAGTCTTAACTTCATACTTCCTAACAGCATCTGGGAACATATACTCTCCTTCTCCTAGTTCAGCGTTATTAAATGCATCATAAACATCAGGATGAAGAGGCAGTCTTATGTATCTCCTTCTCTGCTTTTTTGGTAAGAAATTAATTTGTCTATAATTCATATCTACCTCTTTATGTTTTATGTGGGAGCAATCAGATATCCTCATGCCATAATGCCACCCAAGCAGTATCATAGGAACCCAATAGTTACTATGTCTATGCTTACCAGCAGACTGAATAAGCACTTTAGCATCATTGTGATTAAACCCAACTATCTCTTTGTGTTCTGGAGGAAGTAAGTCAACCATCTTGGCAGGGTTTGAATCAATGTAACCAACATTAACTAGATAATTAAGGAATGTTTTAAGTCTAGATATATAGTTATTAATTGTGTTGCCTTTTCTTTTCTTGTTACCAAATCTAAGGTTGGACACCCACTTGAAAACTGTATCCTCTTTTAATGGGTGACGCTTTCTGTCTAAACAAAACTGTGCATAGTGGAGAAGCGTTGTCTCCATGTTGCTTATAGTGTTTTTAGATTTAGTAACCATCTTGAAAGATAGGTACTCGTTAATTAATTGTGGTAGGTTTTTTGTCTTTTTCTTTTTCATATTATCTGGGCCAGATATTACAAACCCATAAGCCTTATTAGGTATGATTTGTTTTTAGCTTTGTTAACGTGAGCCATCTTCGGCCCTCGTTTTAAATACTTCCTAACGTTTGATTGATTAATTAAATCAACGCCGCATGCTTTAGTGAATGCGTTAATCTGAGCTAAAGGCACAGACCCCCAGCTTTTTAATCTTGAGATCTCACCAACCCTCTTAACTGTTAGTCCGCTAATACTAGAAATATCTTGGTTTGTTAACGCCTTCCTTCCCTTCCTTGCTAGAACTCGACACAAGTATGGAGGTAACTTATCAAAATGTTTAACCATGTTTAAAATTTGAGACATAAAAAAGGGAGTCAGGGGCAAAGCCCTAATCTCCCTAATCATATAAAATATACTTTATTACTAACCCTCAACAGATTCACTAGAATCCTTTACATGTTTACGAGGGTAAACATTACTTACTCTAAAGTCAGGGTTCTCATCCAGAAATTCTACTAACCTCTGAAACCTAAACACTCTGGCTCCCCCTATGTCGGCGGCTTTCTTTAATGCAGAGACATAAGCTTTACTTACCCCCAATATCTTTGCCGCTTTGCTTGTATTAGTGAACAGAGGTACTGTCACTGTTCCTTCTTCTTTTGTAACTTCTATGCTCATTAAGAAAATTCCTTAACCATTGTAAATGAAAACACCTTAACCTTGCTAGTTCTTAATCATCCTAAGGATATGTTTATATACCTAGCACGTTACGCATTACCACTTAATGGTTCTGCAATTGTCCCTGACTCAAACCTAGTGTAATCCTTTAAGAAAACAAAAGGAAATCTCACACCACTAACTCCGTCCCTGTTCTTATCAATCGATATCCACACTGGAACTCCTGATGCGCTCTCATCTGGCTTATGCTCAAGGTCTTTATAGATAAACCATATTTGATCTGCGTCTTGTTCTATAGAACCAGAGTCTCTCAAGTCAGAACATCTAGGTTTTCTTTCTGCTATCTCAGCAGACCTATTTATCTGGCTTAGTAACAATATTGGTATGTTTAAATCTTTAGCTAAAGCTTTGCACCCACTAGAAATTTCAGTGACTTCATCGTTCCTTGTTCCTTTTGTTTTTGTGCTTCTTATAAGCTGCAAGTAGTCCACTACCAGTAGCTCAATAGAATGCTGCGCCATCATACGTCTTGCTGAAGCAGCAATTTGCTGCACCGACAACCCAGATCTATCATCAATATGCAGCGGGGCATTAGCAACATCAGAAGCAGCTTTACTAAGATCGTCAATTCTCCCAGCCCAGTCATCCTTAGGACATCTAGCTTGAGTGTGAATCATGCGTTGTATTAGTGCGTCAGCGCTCATCTCTAAACTAAAAACACCAACAGGCTTGCGCTGGTCTACAGCAACATGACGAGCCATGTTCATTGCAAGCGATGTCTTACCAACGCTTGGCCTAGCTGCTATGACTACTATGTTAGCTGGCTGTAATCCTTTAACAGTATTATCAATATCAGCCCATCCTGTCATCAGGCCGTAAGTTTCTTGAGGGTTGTCTATACTGTCCTGTAGTTTTTGTAGGTAGTCTGTTACCATTACTGAAGTAGGACGCTCACCTTTTTGTGCTTGATCTTGAGCGATACTCATCACTTTCTTTTGTGTGTTTTCAAGTGCGATCTCAGCGGTTTCTGCTTTCTGTGCATCATGCAGAGCATCCTTACTCATAATTATTAAACTCCTTCTGACATAATAATCCCTCAATATATCAGCGTAATAAGAATAGTTTTTTGCTGAAGGGCTTTGATCTGCTAATGAACAAACAAATATAACTCCTCCTATATTATCAAGCTTATCTTTCTTTTTAAGCGAATCGATTATTGTGTTTTCATCTATAGCTTTACCCGTTGATAACAATTCCATGATAGTATTGAACACAACCCTTGTCCTAATGGACAAGAAGTACTCAGCTATGTTCTTGTGTTCGCTAATAATATTTGGAATAACTTCATCGGGTTCCAATATCATGCAGCCCAATAGGGCTTTCTCCATGTCTTCACTGTTCGGTAATGTTTCCGTCATTCTTTCTTATACTTTCGTCTAGTTCTCTGGTTAGTTTCATAAAATCATCAAAGCTCAAGCACACTAACCACGGTGCATTGTTCTTTTTAAATCCATATATTGGCATTTGTCCCGGCTTTGCATCTCTAGACGCTTGCTCATACCCATCTCTTGTTGCTCCTTTTTGTCTGTTCTTTACTTCAAAATGAAAAGCGCTCAAGTCTTCGCATATAATATCAGGAGCAGCAGTGCCTCCAGCATCTCGGCCAGCATTCTGACAACCTCTCATTGTACATGTATCCCATCCAGCTTCCTTTAGCATTGATGCAAATTCACGTTCAGACCTAGCCCCTTTCTGTCTTGAGTTGATACTCATAAATCCCAAACAAATTTTGGCAGGGAATGTAGCTTGTTATAACTAAGCACATGCGCTCCCTTAAATATACCAGAACTAGGAACGTTACCCTCCAGCTCTTCATCAGTAGCCCATCCCATAATATGGCATAGGGCTTTATCATCACGCACCTCAACGAGTACTAAGGCGTATGTCCATTCAGGCTTCCGTTCCTTTGGTCTAATAACTAAGGAATATTCCCTTGGATCTTTGCCTTTCTTTATCCTTGTTCCTTTAACATCCATTCTAAGCCCCGGTATATCATAACCATCATCTCCTTTATCTGGATGTAGCATGCAACTCCATCTTTGCACTCGGTACATTTGATCTGTCCCTGTCATGTAAAGAGTAATAGCTAATTGAGATAACTGTCCTGTAAGCTGATCTCTGTATAACCTACTCACACGCTCTTGAACTGTCTGCTCAGGTATTGTTGATCCTGTTTTATTTCTTTTAACAATCTTAGGCATGAAGTGATCTACGAGTTCTTCAGCTTTCTTAATCGCAAGGTCAACTTGCCCTGAGTCCAGAGATATAGTGGGGTAGTCGTCTACCATTATGATTTCAATAAACTAGGTTTGCTCTGAGTGATACTAATAACATCTCCGTAAGCGGGGTTCATCAACATATCGCTAACTGCTCCGCGATCTCCAACAAGTTTTTTAAACCTACCAGTTGTAACACTGCATGACTTCAAGAAATCCTCAGTACTTACTCCAGCTTCTCTGGCAACAGCGAAAGCTTTTTCTGTACTTGATACTCTACTTATTGATCTCCCGCTTCGGATCTTCCAACCAGTTATTGATGTTGAGTCTTCTGCTAGTAACGTTCTCGCTTCTTCAGCCCGTGAATCGTATGCAGCTACAGCTTTTTCTTTTGCTTCTTTTAAGGACGCGAGAATGTTTGCTCTGTCTGGAGGTTCCATATTAGACATAGGCCCAGCATCTTCCTTTAATGCATTTTCAACTGTCCAACTTGCAGCGCCACAAAAAGAAACAGCATTGCACCACTTACATGCTTTTTCACTTGGGTAAAGTTTAGCGTTTTTACTATTGCTTAGACTGATAACCCGAAGAAGTTTTTTTCTAGCAGCAGTTAACTCGGAAAGTGAGAACACATGACAAACCATTTTACCATAAGGAGATTCAGGTTGAACAAAACAATACCTAACAGGCTTGCCCGGATTGTAATGATCATGGAATAGTACACTCTCAGCCATAGCTTGCCAGTTTTCTTTAGCAACCTCCTGACCCATACCAGTTTTATAGTTAACAACTACTGATTCTCCAGTAACCTTATCAACACCTCCGACATCCAACTTGCCAGAGAAAAGTTTTTCACCATCTTCCCAGACATACCACATCCTAACCTCACGGATAAGCTCATCACAGTCATGCAGTATCAATGAATCAAACTCTTTAAGTTCATCTGCTACTGCTTGTTCCTCATTGGAAAGGACTACATCATCACCCTCCATGAATGCGTGAATGCGAGTACCCCGTTCTGCTATAGGACTACTGGGTTGCGGCGGTGCTTGGCTTTCCATCTGGTAAGAGCCGGGGCAGAGCGCAATTCTCGATATGCCTGAAGCACTTGGCTTGCCTCCTCTTTCGTCGGCCTCTTGTTTAAGAGACTCTTGTATTTCTCCTTTTGACATTCTTTAATTACGAATCGCATTGTGCCACAACAGAGGCTAAGAAAACAGACGGGGATTGAAGTACTTTTGATGCGTACTCTGAAGTCATTTGCTGCCAAGTTTCCCCTTCCTTTATCTGCCCTTTTATTTTTAGGAACTTTATAACCATATCCTCCTTACCAGCAAAGAGTTTACTTAAATCGTTAACCGCCTTCTCAGGTAGACTAGATTTAGGTGGGAGTGTAGGCATAGGTACATCTTTTTCTTTAGGTTTTTTAAGCTTAGGTGAAGATTGGCTCTCGCCTTCAAGCCATTTCTTAATAATGTTAGACACTTCCTCTCCGGGGTGTGCAAATATTTCACCACTTAACTCAGGACACCTTGACTTCTCTATAGTCATATTGTTTTGACCGTCCATTGTTGCAAAGATATCAAACTCATAGTCCACTCCTTCTCTCTGAATAGAGGCCATCCCTGTTTTAGTGATAGAAAGTTTTCCGTTGTCATCTCTTGACTGTTCATAAGAAGTCTTGCGCCGCATTGTACATATGACATGACCCGGATACTTTAATATCGTATCCATTAACTTGTCTTGTAAGGGTGTCACTTTAGACCAAGCGTTGAATGATTTTCCAGCCTTTGACACTTGATCTAGCGCCCCATCCTTGCCTGACCAAGCATGACTTAGTGAGTCTATTACTACTGTCTCCACGCCAGCCTTTGCTGCTTCATTCAAAGCATCAATATATTTTTGAGGGTGATAAGAGTCTAAGTTGCACACAAGGAATGGCCACTTAGTGCTGTATATTTCTGAGCTTGATCGCTCTGTGTCTATCACTGCTGTACTATCACCCAGTAACGAGGCCAACCCAAGGCTGGTAAAGGTTTTACCGCTGCCTGATACGCCAGCAATAGCCATTCTAAGTTTACGGTCTGATCTTTTTGCTTGTTTGAATAATGACATAATTTGTTTTCTTAAAAGAAACAATGTAGTTTCTCATTGTGAAATGTAAAGCATTATCGCTGTACATATTCTAAATTTTTTGAACAGTGACTTTGATTAAGCCAGCGCTTGGGCTACACAGCTTACTGAAAGCGCCAAGACTTAAATCAATTCTTCTTTCTTTAGAGAGCCTTCGACCCGGCCCTTTATCAACTACTTCAACTATCACATGTTTTGTTTTTCCGAGACTCACCTTTAGCTTAGTCCCTTCTGGGAACTCCCAACTAGCGCAAACTAATTTAGATGAGTCGTATCTCTTACCGTAAGCGGTAACAGTACCGCAATCAACGTATCCTCCTTTACCGTTTGGCTTGCCGTACCAGCTTGCCTTAGTGGTGAAAGAAGTATCATTGCCAGCGGCAAGAAGTAAAAGGACGGGACATAAAAGTCCCGCCCCTGTAACCATCTGCTTAATACACACAACAGCACTAGCAGAACATTTAAAATAATTTATTAGTTTATACATGTCAATATTACTTACTTGATGTGATTGTTACGGTCTATTGCTATGGCATAAACCTTAGCAATAGCCTCACGGTTAAGAACGCTTAGTAACTTTCTCACTGCTGTCCTCTTTAACCCGTTAATTTTTTGCTCTGTTTTAACACAGTTCTTCAGAGCGTCCATTCTTAATTCTTTTATATCTTTGTTTATCATTTTTTAACGTTCTAGTTTTTGGTTCTCTTGCATTTTATAACTCGTTCTACATAATTGTTTCTATCGCTTATATATGACTCACTCTAATAATTTGGTTCTCTCGCATTGAGTGGTTCGTTCATCAGTCATGGTTCTCTCAGCTAGAGCGACTCGTTCGCGTATACTGGTTCTCTCGGTCGGTATGACTCGTTCGGCTTTGATGTTTCTTATCTGGCGATTTGACTCGTTCAATTCTATTGGCACTCTCGGGGGATCTGACTCACTCAAAATCGTTGGCTCTCTCCTTGTTAGTGGTTCGTTCCTTGAAGTTGGTTCTCTCTTTTCTAGTGACTCGTTCGGGTTTATTGGTACTCTCCTGTTTGTTGACTCGTTCGTTCATAGTGGCACACTCCTAATGCATAACTCGTTCTCACATTTTGGTTCTCTCTCATCAAGTGACTCGTTCTTCATCATTGGTTCTCTCAGCAAAAGTGACTCGTTC